>Ga0209297_1000379_pt1 | contig 29008 bp, 35 predicted proteins | sample S_130805_MF_Meta_FD_187322 | JGI IMG/M metagenome (GOLD analysis project Ga0209297, IMG submission 187322) | Freshwater microbial communities from Lake Simoncouche, Canada to study carbon cycling - S_130805_MF_MetaG (SPAdes) (version 2) | ecosystem: Environmental > Aquatic > Freshwater > Lake ...
CAGGTCAGCGCACATTCGTTATCCAAGTGCGAGCCGACAGCAGTCGCTTCACCATGAAGTGCGAAAAGCAACAAGTTGCCGCACTGTCGCAATACATTCGCCAGTTACTTGCCGATGCACCAGATGTGCGCGAGCGACCAATGGACGAAATGCTTCAGTTGTCGAACCCGATGGACGTGAACTTCACCGTTGGCACCGTTGGCATTGCATACGACCCGCGCAGCGATCGCATGGTCATTCAAATTGAAGAGCTTGTTCCATTCGACGAAAACGAAGAGCCCATCATGGACGCCGAGGTCACTCGCATTCGCATGCAGATCACCCGCGGGCAAGCCGTTGCGTTCTGCGATCACGCAGACGAAGTTGTTGCAGCCGGGCGCCCACCATGCATTTTCTGTGGACGCCCAATGAATATTGATGGGCACATGTGTCCGCGAATGAACTAATTCCCAAGAACGATCTCGTTCAACTGTTGAAGCAGGGCGAGATGGAACTCGTTTCGCGCATGCCCTACAGCAGTAACGCCACGTTTCTTGTGAACATCACCAACGGCGACATGCATTGCCAGGGCATCTACAAACCACTGAAAGGTGAACGCCCACTGTGGGATTTCGAGCCAGGCCTGCACAAACGCGAAATTGCTGCATACGAACTTTCGGAAGCAATGTCGTTAGACATTGTTCCGCCAACCGTTCTGCGTGAGGGGCAATTTGGCGAAGGCTCGGTGCAGTTCTTTGTGAACGCTGTACTTGATGAGCATTACTTCAGCATTTACGAAAACCGACCAGAACTCCACGACCGCTTGCGCGCAATGTGCGCATTCGACATTGTTGCCAACAACACCGATCGCAAGGGCGGGCACTGCTTGCTCGATACCGCGCAACGCGTGTGGGCAATTGATCATGGCGTGTGCTTTGCTGCAGACTTCAAACTGCGCACAGTCATTTGGGAATTCGGTGGCGAAGAACTTCCGCAGCAATTACGCGACGTCATTGAGCCGCTCGTTGAATCGGTTCCACTGAATATTTCAGCGCTGCTGAGCAGCGACGAAGTGTTTGCACTGCAGGAGCGTGCGCAATGGATCTGCGAAGGCGGCGCCTTCCCCATTGACAAAACCGGTTCGCGCTACCCGTGGCCACTGGTGTGAGCGAATCGCAGTACGACCTCATCAACAGTGCAGACCTTGACGGTCTCGTGCGCCTGATTGACGATTACTGCGAAACCCGCAGCTGGCACGACCTGCTTGGCTTACGCGATGCTTGCAAGGCAGCCGTTGCCAATGGTCGCCAGGTGTGGCCCGCATCAACGCTCGCCGAATACCGTCTTGCGCTGCTTGCACCTGCAGAAATAGCCGTGCAGGTTGTGGACGAAGAGGCAGGTCGATTCACCATGGGTCCGTTGACAGAGGTCATTGCGCAGAATCGTCCGAGTGCTCTGCGCTTCCGGCATGCCCTCACTCTAATGAAAATAGTTCACCTCTTTTTAATGACGCCCTTGACAGCCAAAGCACCACCTGTGTAACACTGAAAACACATTGCCGTTCGCTCGGCCACCCATACACATCTTCCCCGTCAGCAACATTCAAAGGGGAAATATGACAACAACCGAGTCAACCGACTTCACAAAACTAGGAGCGACAATGGGCGAACAACTTCAGGATCGCAAGGATCTTCCCGCCACGGGCAACGATCTCATCCAGCTAGCCGACCGAATCGACGCCAATTTTTCACAGGTTCGCACACAGTTCAACCGCGTCGAATATCAATTCATCAACATTGAAAACCGTTTCATTTCAATTGACGCCAAATTCATTGAGATCGACAAACGATTCAACGTCCTCGAATCAAAGATTGACAAACTGCCCGGAAGAATCTCCCGTCAGATTTTTGCCGCAGTGGCCTCGTTCACTGGAATAATCGCGGCAGTTGTTGCCGTAACTATGCAGGCAATGAATTAGCCGCGTGACTTAAGCAGCTCGATGAGCTGTGGCAACACCTTGTGAACGTCGCCAACAATGCCAAGGTCTGCAACACCGAAAATCGGTGCTTCCTTGTCCTTGTTAATGGCGATGATGTTCTTGGAGCCCTTCATGCCCACCATGTGCTGGGTTGCACCCGAAATACCGGCTGCAATGTAGACGGTTGGCTTTACAACCTTGCCCGTCTGTCCAACTTGGTAGCTGTAAGGAACCCAGCCAGCGTCAACAATTGCGCGTGATGCACCAGGTGCACCCTTCAGCAACTTGGCAAGGTCTTCAACGAGTGAATAGCTGCCTGCTTCGCCAAGACCACGGCCGCCCGAAACAACGATGTTTGCTTCGTCCAACTTTGGTCCAGTGCTTTCTTCAACGTGCACTGCAGTTACGCGTGCTGCACCTGCCGCGCCAGTGTCTGGCACCGATGCTGCAACAACGCTTGCTGCTGCTCCGCTTGCCGACTCTGCAGCAAAGCTCTTTGGACGGAATGACACCAAGTGTGGGCCTTCGCCGGTGAATGCAGTGTTGACGAGTGTGTTGCCACCAAAGATTGGTGTAGTTGCAACTACGCCGTCAGCCGAATCGGCGATGTCGGTGTTGTTGGTAAGAACCGTGCGGTTCAACTTCACCGACAAACGTGCCATCACGTCGCGACCTTCGTAGTTCTGCGGGAACATGATGACCGATGGTGAATCTCCACCGTCGATAACTGCCTTCATTGCTGCAGACACTGCTGGTCCAGGCAATTTGCCAGCAAGATCGCCGGTTGCGTACACCTTGGTTGCGCCGTATTCGCCGAGTGCGCCAGCTACTGCTGATGCGTCTCCGCCAATGAATGCTGAAACGTTTGAGGAAAGTGAACGTGCCTTGGTGAGCAGTTCAAGAGTTCCTGTTGTTGGTGCGCCACCTGCGGTTTGCGCGAATACCCAAATGCTGTTGATTGCCATGACGTTCTACCTCAGATCACTTTCAGGTTTTCAAGGAATGAAACAATTTTGTTAAATGCGGTGCCGTCGTCTTCAATAACTTCGCCGGCTTGACGTGCTTCTGCTTGTGTTACAGCAACAACTTTTTGTCCCGCACCAGCCCAACCAGTTGGTGTTACGCCAAGGTCGGCTGCAGTGAAGGTGTCAATTGGCTTTGACTTTGCAGCCATGATGCCTTTGAAGCTTGGGTAACGCGGCTCAACAACACCAGCGGTCACGCTGATGACTGCAGGAAGTGGGCATTCCACTTCGTCGTATCCCTCTTCGGTCTGACGATTTGCTTGCAAGCTCGAACCATTGATGGTGAGCTTCTTTGCAAATGTCACTGAAGGCAAGCCAAGAATTTCTGCCATTTGTTCTGGCACTGTTCCGGTGTAACCGTCAGATGATTCGGTTGCTGCAATGATCAAATCTGCGCTTCCCATTTTTTGAATTGCTGCTGCCAAAACTTTTGCAGTGGTGAGTGCATCAGATCCTGCAAGTGCTGGATCACTAATGAGCACTCCCTTTGCTGCGCCCATCGCAAGTGCGGTGCGCATGCCGGACATTTCACCATTTGGTGCCATTGACACGATGTTCACATCGCCACCACCATTTGCGGCTGCGAGTTGCAATGCCATCTCTACGCCGTATGCGTCGGACTCATCGAGGATGAGTTTTCCGTCGCGCTTCAACGCGTTGGTGGAGCCATCAAGGGCTCCAGGGGTGGCTGGATCAGGGATTTGCTTGACGCAGACGACGATGTTCATGCCCTCCATTGTTACCGATGAGTATGGGATTTACCCAACCCAGTACGGACTGATTTACCGATAAAATTCTCTCCCCGTGCGAATTCTCCTTATTGTCAACTCGTTCGCGTCGTCTGTCACACCCCGCAACACCGTGCTCGTCCACGAGCACCTCGCCAAGCACCACGACGTGCAGGTGGTGGAGACAAACGAACGCGGCCACGCCACTCGGTTTGCCCAAGATGCGGCATCTCGTGGGCTGGATGCCGTGGTGGGTTTTGGTGGCGACGGCACGCTGAACGAAATTGCCACTGGTCTTGCCGGAAGCGACACCGCGCTAGCCATGTTGCCCGGCGGTTCCACAAACGTATTCGTGCGCACGCTCGGCGTTGCGAACGACCCGATGGTTGCGCTCACGCAACTGATGGCCGGCATCGACCGCAATGAAATTGAACGCGTCAGTCTTGGTCAGGCAAACGGTCGCTACTTCACTTTTCATGCCGGCATCGGTTACGACGCAGCAGTGGTGGAACAAGTTGAGCGTCGCTCGTCGCTGAAGCGCGTTGTTGGTCAGCCACTGTTCGCCTATTCGGCGCTGCATTCATGGTTCAAGTCGTACGACCGCAAGTACCCGCACTTCACCATGAACATTGACGGCCGCGCTATTCCAAACGGTTTCTTTTCCGTGGTGTTAAACACCAACCCGTACACATTCGTGGGCAAGCACGCCATTCATTTGTCATCTGCTGCGTCGCTGGAGAAAAAACTCGTTGTTGTTACGTTCCGCAAGATGACCACGCCGCTCATGTTGAAGACGTTGTATTCGGCATTGCGCCGCGGCGGACTTGAAACCTCACCAGGAATCGACATTGCTACCGATGTTGAGAACGTAAAGATCGAATTCCCTGCGCCATTCCCGTATCAACTCGACGGTGACTACTTGGGTGACACCACATCAATTGAAATTAAGCACTGCCCCGAGGCTCTTCGCCTAGTGCGACCAACGATCGAGTTCTAAAACTTATTTCGCGCTGGCGATAACGCCAAGTGCAACATCGGGCACGTTGGTACAGATGCCGTCAATTCCCCACGTCACCAACTCAGCCATTCGCGTTGGGTCATCACACGTCCACGTATTCACCGCAACACCGTTGCGATGCATGGTGTCAACAACTGAGCGCGTCAATGTTTTTACATTCGGGTGATACGCCTGATGCCCCGAATTCAAGAGGTCTTTCGCCAAAGCATCTGCAGCATCATCTGCAACAACCATGTCCAGCCACGCGGTTGGAAGTTCGGGCCACAAACGATGCACTGCGTCAATGGTTTCGCGCCTAAATGAGGAGATCAACCATTGATCAGGTTCACCGCGCGTGCGCAAGAAGTCAACGACAATTGTTGCCAATTTGTCTTCTGGGTCGAAGTCCGGTTCGTTCGGATCGTTCTTGATTTCAATGTTTACCCACATGCCCGCGCACGCATCGAGCGCATCGGCAAGCGTTGGAATGTGATCGGGAATGTCTGCGATGTTCAGTGTGCCTAACACTTTTCCGTTGGCAAGCGTTGGGTTGTGATGCACAATCATTTCGCCCGAAGCACATAAGCGAACATCAAGCTCAACTGCATCGCTGTTCAATTCTCGAGCACGCGTAAATGCCACTGTTGTGTTTTCGCGTTCAGCCGCAGAAGCTCCACGGTGGGCCATAACTTGGGCCCGCGCTGGAGCACTATTGCGATTATGTGGCACCCAACGAGCAATGGTCACAGGCGAAGGGTACAGCCAAAAATGTCACAATAAAAAAATAAAAATATTTTCTTGAACCACTTGAAAGTGCCCTACTCGGTGTCTATCGTGACACCGTCCTACTGGCTCTCGAAGAACTTCAAAGGTGACTACCGTGTCAATTCTCGCAACAAGCCTTGCCCTCGGATCCGCTGATTACACGTGGCGCAAAGAAGCATTGTGCAAAGACACCGACCCAGAATTGTTCTTTCCCGTAGGAAGCACCGGTCAAGCGCTTCAGCAAATAACCGCTGCAAAGTCAGTGTGTGGAGAATGCACCGTGAAAACCGAGTGCCTCGAATTCGCAATCGAAACCAACCAGGACTGTGGCATCTGGGGTGGAACTTCAGAAGATGAGCGCCGCGATATTCGCCGCAAAATGGCAGCCGCCCGTCGCGCTGCTCGCGCAACTGCATAACTAGTTCGTAATCGGAACTCGCAAGTCGACTACGGTCCCCTGACCGTCTGTCATTCCCGCAATACCCGCCGAGTCACCATCGGCTTTCGTTCCCGCCCGCATGGCAATAGTGCCTGCAAGTTCGGTGGTCACCAACGTGCGAACGATTGAGAGTCCAAGACCTGTTGCACTCGAGAAATCAAATGTTGAGCTCAGACCAATGCCGTTGTTCAACACACGCACGTACAACGCATCGTCATCATGACTCAGCGTCACCACAACAGAACCGCCAGCGCTTCCTTCAGGGAAACCGTGGTCCACTGCGTTCTGCAGCAGTTCGAGAATGACCACTGAAAGCGGAGTAGCAACAGTTGCTGGCATGCGACCGCCGTCGCCCTTCACTGCAAATTGAACTGGACGATCTGCAGACTGCAAGCCTTCCTCAACAAGGCGAAGCAGTGGCCGAACAATTTCAATGAAGGCAATGTCTTCACCAGGTTCGCGCGACAACGTTTCGTGAACCAGTGCAATGGTGCGAATACGGCGCACCGACTCAGCAACAGCCTCTTTCGCTTCAGCCGATTCCAATCGACGCGCCTGAAGGCGAAGCAACGATGAAATGGTCTGCAGGTTGTTCTTTACGCGGTGGTGAATTTCGCGAATGGTTGCGTCTTTGGTGAGCAACAGGCGATCACGACGACGAAGTTCGGAAACGTCACGAAGCAGCAGTACTCCGCCAACCACTTCTGCGCTATCGCCGTGCGCAACGAGCAACGGAATGCTGCGTGTGAGCAACGTGACTTCAGTGGTTTGTTCAATTTCCTCAATCACCGGTTCTTTTCGCTCGTACGCATTTCGTGCAGCGCTTTCAGCAACACCTAGTTCGGCAAGTGTTTGACCAATTGCGTTCGTGCTGATGCCTACGCGATGCAAAGCCGACACTGCATTTGGCGATGCGTATCGAACACGCGTCTGAGCATCGAGAACAATTGCACCGTCTCCTACGCGTGGGGCAACACTTGCATCTGCAACACGACCTTCAAATGGAAACAAACCTTGAGCAACCATTTCCGAAAACTTCCCGAAAATTTCGGCGTATGTGGATTCCAGCTGGCCAGCGCGTCGCGCAGTGTCGGTTACCCATTCACGTGACAACACAGCAATGGTTTTGCCGTCGTAACGCACAGGAATGGTGAGCATGTTTGCGGGTCCACCAATTGCTTGCACAAAAATTTCACCTTGCGAAATTTCTCCGCTTTCGTAACAGCGCTTCAGCAGAACTTTTTCAGAATCGCTCGCCCACGTATTTACATAGTCCTGGTGATACAACGTTTGACCAGTTGCAGCGCGAACTTGAGCGGCAATCAACCACGAGTCATCACTCATTGGCAGATACAGCAACATGTCTGCAAAACAGAAGTCGGCAAGCATTCCCCATTCAGAGACCAGCGCCCCCAAATGATTCACCGCATCGGTGTCCAGTTCGGTGTGTTCGTGGGCGAGTTCTGCAAGCGTTGGCATAGCGTGAAACTATTCTGCCCTATGCAGGGTGGACAGATTCGCCTAGAGCAACGAGTGCCGTAGCGCGAGCAATTTCAGCACCACTTATTGCACAGATGCATAGTTCGGTCTGTGAGCCCACGCTTCGTTTACGCAGTGCATTGAGCGTGGATTGCTCTGCCTCCCCTTTGCGCACCGCCTCGGCCGACTTGCGGGCAATGGTGCTGACAACCCGAGCAATCTGGCCAGCCGTTGGCTCAACTGCCTCGGTGGCCTGCACTACTGCCTGCACAAATGAAGGATCCTGAATGGATGCCTCCAATTTGTTCAACGCAGCTTGTGCCTGCGAGACCAATTCTTGTGGCGTCACACGATTGGCAATCACGGTGTTGAGTGAGAAGCCGCGCTCACGCAAAGCGTCGATCAGGAATTCGGCTTCATGGAGTGGCGCAGACTCAAGTGTGGTCACCACCATGAACGAGGTGTCCTGTTGCTTCAGCACTGCTTCAACTTCATTGGCACGCTTTACGAAGCCATCTTCCATGGTGCGGAACAAGGTGAAGAACTCGGTGATATCGCTGAGGAACCGTGCACCAAGAATGCGATCTGCAACCAAGAAGAACGGCTTTGCAGCAATCGAGAACAAGCGAGATTGTGCCTGCGAAGTAAGCAACTTCAGCAGCCGTGACGCAAAGAACTCTTTCATTCGTCGCGGTGCATCCAACACATCGAGCGCATTGCGCGAAGGAGGTGTGTCCACAATGACCAAGTCGTAGTCATTTGACTGCTGCGCCTCAAACAGTCGTTCCATTGCGATGTAGTCGTGACTATTCACAAATCGTTCTGTGAGGTTTCGATACAACTTGTTTGACAACACTTTGTCGCGCACATCGGCAGTTGGCGCACAACGTGTAATCAGTTCGTCCCAGCTTGCTTTCGTGTCGATCATGGCGGCAAACATGCGTCCGGCTGGCGGCACTCCGTTTCTGGCGAGTGCCGAAGATTCAATTTCCACCACTGCGTTACCAAACGATTCCAATCCAAGCGCGTCTGCAAGCCTGCGCGCTGGGTCAACAGTCAGCACAAGCACACGGCGGTTGTACTGCGACGCGGCGTATGCGCCAAGAGCCGCCGACATAGTGGTTTTGCCAACTCCGCCACTTCCGGTCACCACTACCAGGCGTCCGTTTTCCAACATTTTGCGTAGCGAGCTCATTGCAGTTCGTCTTTCAACACCTGCGTCATACGCGTCACCACATCATGATCGTGGGCATCAATGTCCATGACCGACATGAACATGACTCCACCTTCACGCGAACGCGAAACCAATTGCTCCAAGTTTCCCACTTCGTTTTTGCGTCGCTCTGTCGCCACGTTGAGCAATTGCATCGGTGCACGCAGAGCATCACCAATGTCGCTTGGCATTGCGTTCGACTGCACGGCTTGCCATAGCGAATCGAAAACCGCAATGTCACCACCCTGCACCACGTCGTCGTGCACTCGATTAGCTACAACAGCAGATACTCCAACATTGGTGGTGTTTTGCAGAGTGTCCAGCAGTTGCATGGTTTCGAGCACCGGCATTTCTTCTGGCGTTGCCACAATGACTACACCAGTAGTTGCTTTGTCATGCAGAATTTCCTGCATCCATTTGGTTTGTTCACGAATGACACCAACCTGCACCAACCCCGACAAAATTGCTGGCGCATCAACTTGGGCAACAATGTGCCCGGTTGCCTCTGCATCAACAATGACGATGTCGTAGTTGTGCTCACGCACTTCCCAACACAGCTTGCCAACCGCAAGAATCTCTTTCACTCCCGGTGCCGCGTTGGCAACAAAATCCAGAATCTTGGCTAGTGGACCAAACGTGCTGACCAGTGGGTTCTTTACAAACAGGCGAATATATTCGCGCAATGAATCTTCGGTGTTCATCGACATGGCGAATAGATTCGGCGCAACTTCGCGAGCCGCAAACTGCAACTCAATTGTGGCCAACGAACGCGCAAGCGCACCCTTGTCATCCATTTCAACAATCAAGGTCTTCTTGCCAGTAGATGCAGCAAAGCTGGCTAGAGCACTTGCAAATGTTGTCTTTCCTACGCCACCCTTGCCCGTAACAAAGAGCAGGCGGTGATCAAGCAGTTGTGGCAGCTTCAGCTCCCAAAGCCGAGCTTGCGTGCGCCTTCCGGTGCACCAAACTCCACATACGCAAGTTTTGCCGAAGCAATAATCACTTCGCGTCCGCGATTGTCGACCAATGAAAGCACTTCCGTCTTGCCGGTAAGCGCTGCTTCAGCTGCAGTCTTTGCCTTGGCTTGTGCTTTTTCGTCGTCGATCTCCACCATGAGTTCACGTACTGATTGCTGAATTCCGATGCGAATTTCCATTGTTGTTCCGTTCGTTGAAGTGAAGTACTTGCAGGCTAATTCACTTTCAGCGCTGCGCTGAAAATTTTCTTAGGCTTCATTTCTTCTGCAATGCGTTTTGCCAGGCCGGCAAAGATTTGACCAATTTCGCTGTCTGGAGCAACAGCAGTAATTGGTCGACCATCGTCGCCGCCTTCGCGCAACGCAGACATGAGTGGAATTTGTGCGAGCAACGGAACATTCAGTTCGTCGGCCAGCGATTGTCCGCCGCCACTGCCAAACAGTTCATAGCGCACACCGTCGTCACCCGTAAACCACGACATATTCTCGATGATGCCGCGAACTGGCAAGTTCACTTTTGTGGCCATTGCTGCAGACAACTTCGCAACTTTTTGCGCTGCTTCCTGCGGTGTAGTCACCACGATCACTTCGGCACGCGGCAAGTACTGGCTGAGGCTCAATGCAATGTCACCAGTACCTGGCGGCATGTCGATGAGCAAGAAATCTGGTTCGTCCCAAAACACGTCGGTAAGGAATTGCTCCAACGCTTTGTGCAACATTGGTCCACGCCACACCACTGCTTGTCCTTCGGGAACGAAGTATCCGATACTGATGCAACGAACGCCCCACTTCTCGGGAGGCAACAACATGTTGTCGATCACCACTGGATCGCGATCGGTACCAAGCATGCGTGGAATTGAATAGCCGTAAATATCGGCGTCAACAATGCCAACTTTGTATCCCTGCGCTGCAAGAGCAACTGCGAGGTTGGTGGTGACACTGGATTTTCCTACGCCACCTTTGCCTGACGAAACCAAAATTGGCCGAGTCTTCGAACCAGGTTGTGCGAATGAAATTTCGCGACCAGATGCATGGCCTTGTGCTGGCTGTGAACCTGCAGTTGCACCAGGGTTGCCGTGCAACATTTCGCGAACCTTCGCGCGCTCTTCATCGTTCATCACTCCGAAGTTCAACGCAACATCTTTGACACCATCAAGTGCACGCAACGCGGTACCAACACGATTTTGAATTTCATTGCGTAACGGGCAACCGGCAATGGTCAGCACCACGGTCAGGCTGACTACGCCGCCCTTCATCTCTACGTCACGCACCATTCCGAGGTCGACAATGGAACGGTGTAGTTCTGGGTCCTCTACGGGGCGGAGGGCTTCAATGATCTGATCTGTTGTGGGGGTTGACATGGGGCTCCAATAATTTCCACTATGGCCATAGGTACAATACCTGTGTGTCGAGCAAGTCTGCCAACCTCACCTCGGGATCCTTCACCGCGCAGGTATCTGCAATTACCTCGGCATTTGGAGACCCAACGCGACGTGCGGTGTACCTGTTCGCTCGTGAAAGCGAGTCAGGTGTCACTGCCGCTCAGGTAGCAGAGAAGTTTGAAGTCCATCCAAACGTTGCACGACATCACCTCGACAAATTGTCTGCAGGCGGATACTTAGAAGTTGCCGTTGACCGCCACGAACGCGGCGGCGCAGGCAGGCCGTCAAAGTTGTACCGCGCAGCAGCCGACACCAATCTTTCATTCCCTGTTCGTAGCGACGACTTAGTGCTGTCGCTCCTGGGAAAAACTCTGGCATTGCTTCCCCCGGACAAAGCAGAAGCAATGGCCGAAGAAGTTGGTCAGCAATACGGTCTGGCAATGGCAGCCGGCATGCAAGGCGACGACATTGCTGCTGGTCACAAATCGTTACGTGCCGCAATGCAAGCAGTTGCCGACGCGCTCACCGCTCATGGTTTTGCAGCACACACCGACCAACGCAACAATCAACTTCGCATTGTGAACAACCACTGCCCGTTCGGCGATGTTGCAATTGAACACCCAGTTATTTGTGCAGTGGATCGTGGAATGGTGAAAGGAATGCTCACCGCAATTTATGGTGACACCTCTCCTTTAACGTCAGCGTCGTTGCCACAAGGCGACACGTTTTGCGCCACCACTATTTAGTAGTGGTCTAGTCGCCCCAAAAGCGCTGCTCTAAAAACGGGTCACCGTACATGTGATAGCCGTTTTGTTCCCAGAAACCCGGTGCATCGGTTTCGCGAAGTTCGAGACCACGCAACCATTTCGGCGACTTCCAGAAATACAAATTCGGAATCAGCAATCGCACGGGACCGCCGTGAATTGGTTCGATGTCTTCTCCGTCGTATTCGTACACCACCATCGACTCGTCACGCATGATGTCTGCAAGCGGCAAGTTCGCGGTGTATCCATACTCTGCATGGCCCATCACAAACGCCGCTTCTGGCTTTACGCCTGCGCGATCAAAAAGCTCACGAACTTTCACTCCACGCCACACTGTGTTGAACTTTGACCATTTCGTCACGCAGTGAATGTCTGTAGTCAATGTGGTTGAAGGCATTGACTTCAGTTCGTCAAAGGTGATGGTGAACTCGTTGTTCACGGCACCAAAAACTTTTAGGTCCCACTCGCCTGGTTTATAGGTCGGAACATCACCAACATGAAGCACAGGGAAACGCTCAGTTAAATATTGTCCACTTGGCAGACGATTGCCGTCGTATCCACGCTTAACAACGTCTTCTCGGTTGCGATCAAAAAATCCCATAATTACCTCGTAGATAGTTTGCCTCAACTCGCCACTAGATTCAGTGTTGATGTCACTATTTTTGGTGCGCCACGCAAAGGCTGGCAAGCGAAGCCAGTGGGATGACGATGATACGTTGCGACCCCTCGATGATGTTGGTGTGCGCCAAGCAGTTGTCATAGCCACAGAAATCAGCGCTCATAACCCAACCGTGTTGTACTCCAGTCCGTTTATTCGATGCGTACAGACGCTCGAGCCGCTTGCCGCCAAAATCGGACTTCCTGTTCACCAACACGATCTGCTTGCAGAAGGCGTCAACTTCATAGACACCGTCAATTGGATTCATACGCTGCCAGAAGGCGCTGTGATGTGCAGTCACGGTGACGTGATTCCCGAAGTTATAGACGCACTTGAGCGACGCGGAATGGAAGTAAGCGGCTTTCGCGAATCGCGTAAAGGTTCAGTGTGGGTACTTGAGCGTCGCGGTGATGAATTTATTGGCGGTCACGCATGGCCGCCACCACGCTTCGACTAATTCAGCCCGCAAGTGTTGCGTTGACTTCTTCAATAATCGACGACACAAACCCCATCACCTCTGCAGGTGGGTTTGATGCTGCGCAAATATCGAGTTGTTCCTTCGCACCGACCGCATCGGCAGCCAATCGGAAACGCACAATTCCCAAGAAGCAATGTGCGTCTGGATAATTCGGATCAACTTCAATTGCGTGTTCAAGCCCTTGTGTTGCAGCTGCAAGGGCAACGATCTTGATGTCGTCTGCGGCGTCGCGTGCAATGAGTGCAATGAGCCACGAGCGATACGTGAGTGCTTCACTGTTATCTGGATCAAGTTTCACTACTTGGTTGTAGAACTCAATTGCTTTCTGCGGGTCGCTGAAATTTATGGCTCGAGCCTGTGACAACAACGATGCAGTGGAGTCTTCAATGCCGCCGCTGCTTGTTTGACCCGGCAGGCGCTGCCCCGACTGAGCAGCCACAAGCCAACCTGCAACGCATGCAAATAGCACGACACAACACGACACAACAATGGCCTTCGCCCGAGACTTTGGTGCGCGTTCTTTCAACATTGACTGACCAGCTTCAATTGCTTTCAATACATCTGCTGCTCGCTGTGTATAACCAGACTTCAACGTTGCGTAGTCATCGTCGTCAATATCTCCTGCAGCGCGTTCACGTTCAACGTCACGCAAGGAATCGAGCAAGAAGTTTCGTTCTTCTTCAAGGCGTGCGAGTTCGTCTGGGTTCATCATTGATTACTGCTCTTCACGAAGCGCGCGTTCCACCAATTGCGCATCTTCATCAGAAATTGAATCGTTACCAACAACTCTCCACCTACGAAATGCAAAACCCAAGGTTCCGACTGCGCACACGAGTGCAAATACAGGAAGCACCCAGATCAATGAATCAAGTCCTGTCGAACGCGGCACCAATAACACGCGACTTCCAAAACGAGCTTCGATGTAGCCGATGATTTCATCATCAGATCTCTGACCACCCGCAATTTGCCGAGCGACTTCTGCGCGAATGGACTCTGCTGCAGATGCACGCGACACATACACACTCTCGCCCTGACACGTTGGGCACGCCAGAACCTTGGTTATTGCGTCAATCCGGTCGGCCTGTGTTTGCGGGTCGGAGGTTCGGGTACTGCCAAATGCGAGCAACGCCACTGCGGACAGCATCAGCAGTAGCCACGACCACTTGTTGTTTACAGATTTTGAATTCATCACGAACCAAACTGCTTTTTTAAGAGAGCAAGTTGATCATCAAGCAAGCCTGGAGTCAGTTGTCCTGCAATGCGTAACCGCACATAACCGTTTGGGTCAATGACCCATGTTTCTGGAACCTTTGCAACACCAAAAGCAACCGAAATCGCACCATCCGTATCGCGAATCTTTTGCCATTCTCCTCCATTTTTAGAAAAGAACGCGCGAACAGAATCATCGTTGTCGTCGTTAATCACGGTGTACAACTCTGCAGGGTTTGCAGCGGTTGATTCGCGTTCGTTAAACGCAACAAGCTCTGCGTGTTCTGCAACGCATGGAACACATGTTGAGTTAAAGAAGTTGAAGATGACCCAACTTCCCTTTCGGCGCGCAAGTACAAAATCTTCTTCGTTCAATGTTGTGGTTACTACTGAAGGAGCTGGCTGACCGAGCAACGGTGAGTCTGCGTCGTCTGCCGTGTTCGGCTTTGCCGTAACCAGCACCCAAAGGAACCCAACCAATAACGCACCGACTACAGACGCAATGATTGGCGCAACGCGCTTTCTTGAACTACCCGTCGCGCTCACAGCATCACCAAAAGGTCAGCGGCAAAGTCGTCGTCAGATGTAGGTGAAGTTGGCTTGCGACGACGCCCAGGAAATGCAGCGAGCACAGTTCCAAGAGCCATGAGGCCCCCACCTATCCACAGCCACAACAGCAACGGCTTGATAAACACTTTGATGCGTGCCTTGTTTTCGTCTTGGCGAACCGGTGGCTCAAGTGTGAGATAAATATCTTTTGCAAGCCCCGTCTTTACCGATGGAGTACCAACGTTCATTCCCTGCTTGGTGTACTTAGTAATCGCCGGCGCATATGCCTTGCCACCATCAACTTTCACCCACGCCTTCACTGCAGTTGCCCGATCGGTCTTTTCTTCGATTACGTCGATGAGTTCAAATGTGTGCCCGCTAAACGTTGCAACTTTGCCCACTTCTAAATTCAATTCTTGACTGTGGGTGAAACTATTTGATGCTGCAAGAGCAACCGCAATGATGATGACTCCAAGATGCACAATCATTCCGCCGTTTGCTCTGCCAACGAGCCCGCGTAGTCCTTGCCTGCGAGTTGCCAACACCACTTGGCGCAATGCAGAACCAGAGGCGAAACCTCCGAGCGCAAATGTGAGCAGCGGAGCAAGCCCAGTTGCTCCAACCCACACGCTGCCAGCAAGCGCAAGTACGCCACACCATGCGGGCCAGAACAATCGCTTCGACAACAGTTCTTGCGACGCCTTACGCCATGGCAACACTGGTGCAATCGCCATGATCGTGAGCATGGTGATGCCAATTGGAATAGTGAGTCGATTGAAGAATGGTTCGCCAACAACGATGGTTCGCGATTGCAACGCTTCGACAATTAGCGGGAACACCGTGCCCAGCAACACCACGAACGCAAAAATTGCGAACAACACGTTGTTGGCAAGAAACGCACCTTCGCGCGATAGCGGCGAGTCAATGCTTCCCGGCGCATGCAGTCGGTCTCCGCGCCAACCAATCAGGCCAACAGACACAACAACTATCACTGCAAAAAACGTGAGCAACCATGGACCAATGGCGCTTTGACTAAACGCGTGCACGCTGTTCAACACTCCCGAACGCGTGAGGAATGTTCCAAGAATGGTGAGGCTGAAAGTTGAAACCAATAGCGAAAGGTTCCACACGCGCAACATGCCGCGACGTTCTTGCACGAGCACGGAGTGAATGTATGCAGTGGCAGTAATCCACGGAAGCAACGACGCGTTTTCTACTGGGTCCCATGCCCATACGCCGCTCCAGCCCAACACTTCATAGCTCCACCACGAACCGAGCACAATGCCGATTGTGAGGAAGCCCCACGCAAACAACGTCCAACGTCGTGTTGCGAGCAACCAACCTTCGCCCACTCGCCCTGTAATCAGTGCAGCAATTGCAAATGCAAATGGCACAGTCATACCTACATATCCCAGATACAACAGGGGTGGGTGGAACATGACGAGCAAGTGGTTCTGCAACAACGGGTTTGGTCCAGGTCCATCGAATACTCCCGCTGGGCCAGCAGCGAAAGGGTTCGCTGGACCAAATGAGAGCACAAAGAAAAACATGGAAACGATGAACATGACGCCAAGCGCATAGCGCGACAACACGTCGTCCATCTTTTTGCGCAACCAAAATGTGACTGCCAGTGTGTAGCCAGCGAGGATGAACACCCACATCAAAATGGAACCTTCAAGCGCACTCCACACTGCTGCGAAGTTGTACAACGCAGGAGTAGAAACACTGCCCACCTTTTGTATGTAAGCAAGCGAGAAATCTCGATTGATCATTGCGCGTTCCATCACTGCAAACGCACCAAAACTTGCCGCAAACACCAAAACCGCAAAACGCGGAATAAGTTTTGCTACCGCTTGATCACGTTGACGTGCACTAGAGATTGCGGCTATGGCGCCGAACAATGAGCCGATAATTCCAACCAACAGAAACGCTCTCCCGAGCGTGCCGTTTATCCCGCTTGCTGCGAACACGGTTCCGCTTTCGATTGCGCAAGTCGGTCTGGGTTTGCCGCGGTGTACTGATTTGAATGCTTCACTTCAATGCGATTGGCTTCGAAGATGTCGCCAACCAATCGACCGTGCGCAACGACAGGAATACATTCTTGAAAAATTCCACCCGGGTCACCGTCGTACATCACATCAATTGATTGATGGTTAAACACCATCACAAAAGTTGTACGCCCCGCACCCGACTTCAATGAATCCTTTTCCACAACGCCTTGCACACGAAGCCTGCGGTTTGCTTCACAACCAGTGCGGTGGCCAATTTCGTCAACATTGCAATAGAAGTCAATTGCCGAAGTAAGAAATTGCGACACGATAAACCCACCCGCCGACGCGACAACCACCAACATGGCCACGTATTTCCATTTGCGATTGCGTTTACGTGGTGCAAGTGGCGCGTTGTCCGAAGACGTGCGCGGAGTTAAGTCCACGGTTTGTCCTTATCGGCAACTGTGCGCGACAAGTTACGTCCTTGCCTAATGGTGTAAATCGCCAATCCAACAATCACGCCAAACGTGATGCCGTATACGGCGATGATGAAGCCAGCGTGATTCATGCCTGAGCCTCTTTCAACCGCTCGGCAACAGCAACATCGAGAGCTGAAGTTTGCCGTGCATCTTGCATCGCCATAATGCGCTGGCGATGTGAAACCAGCCAAGCAAACAGAACTGAGAATCCGAAAACGCCGAACAGCAAGGTGAACAGCATGAGTCCGTCCATTTTGATGTCGCCATCTGGGCTTAACACTGTTGCGCGTTGATGCAACGAGCGCCACATCACCACGCTGAAGTGCACTAAAGGAATTTCAAGCACTGCGAGCAGCGCAATTACTGACGAACGACGCGCGCGCTGTTGTGCAGTTCCACCCAACCCGCGTACAGCCAGGTAACCGATGTACGTCACGAACATAAATGCTGTTGTGGTGAGGCGCGGGTCCCATACCCAAAAGGTTCCCCACGTAATACGTCCCCACAAGCTTCCACTCAGCAGCGTCATTGCCATGAACACCACGCCAACTTCAGCCGATGCACCTGCAACGCGATCGAAACCCAGTGAATGTTTTCTGCCGATCATCCAACACGCCGATGCCACACCAGTAACGATGAAAGCCAAGTACGCAATCCATGCAGTTGGCACGTGCACGTACATAATGCGCACTGCATCGCCTTGCACTGCATCTTCAGGAGTAAAAATCAATCCACCAAGCAACACCCAACCAAGTGCGACAATGGCCATCAACCCGTACATGCGAGTGGCCGGTGTGCCCACTCCTTTAAATGTTTGCGCCTCAGTACTCATATGTCTTGCCCTTCATCATTCCTCAATTAGCGAGCCAAATGACAGCAGGCCACCTAACCCAAATACCGCAGCGAAAACCGCGAGCACTCCAACCCACGGCCACCCTTCGCCAACGGTTACTCCACCACTTCTAAATGCCGACTCAGTTGCCCGAGTTGCACAGATCAGAACTGGAGCGACTACTGGAAGCAAAAGCAGTGGAAGCAATGTTTCACGACCTCGAGCACCTGCAGTCAAACCGCCATACAGAGTACCTACGAAGGCCAATCCGGCTGTAGCGCACAGCACGCAAGTGACCAAGAGCACTACTCCTGATCCATTTACATTCACGCGATACAGCACGACAGCGGCAACGAATAGCACCGATTCCAGAACCAGCAACTGCACAAACAGTGCAACGGACTTTCCAATAAAAATCCCCTGCGGGTTCACGCCTGCAACACGCAATGAATCCAGCGCCCCGTCGTAGGTTTCAACAGCAAACGTTCGTTGCACCAAAATAAACAGTGAAAACAGCGTTGCCAGCCACACCAACCCGCCAGCAACACGCTGCAACACATCATCGTTGTCTAGTGCGAACGCAAACATGATCATGACCAAACCAGAAAATGGCAGCACCTGATTCGACACCACGCGCGAGCGCAGTTCAATACGCAAATCTTTTGCGGCAACCGCACGCGCAATTCGACTCACCGACATACTCATTGTGAATCACGCACCTGTCCAGCAACAAGCGAAACCGTTCGCGTAGCAAGTTGTTGCGCCCGCTCAATTTCGTGCGACGCCACAACAACGGTTGCACCAGATGCTGCTGCTTCTTTCACAATGCGATCAATTTCATCGCGACCCTTTGCGTCCAGCCCAGCGTGCGGTTCATCGAGCAACCACAATTCGGCACGGCGCACCACCAGGCATGCCAACGCGCAGCGGCGCTTTTGGCCAGCAGACAATTCCGAAACTCTGCGACTTGCCAACTTGCCGTCAATGGCCATTCGTTCCATGGCAGAAGTTCGTTCCTGCGGAGAAGCGCCGACAACCGTTGACCAGAACGACACATTTTCGGCAATGGTGAGTTCGCCAAATAATCCGTTCTGATGACCGAGCAATCCAACACGCTCGCGAACCGACTCACGATCAACGGTTAAATCAAATCCCAACACGTTTGCCGTGCCACGAATGACAGGCATCAGACCCGCGCATGCTCGTAGCAACGTTGACTTGCCTGCACCGTTTGGGCCTTGCAACAACACAATTTCATTTCGCTCAACATTCAGTGTCACGCCCGCCAATGCCGGATACTCGTTGTACACCGCAACCGCGTCTACGAAATTGATTACTGAATCAGCAGACATCACGAACCCGTGAACTTTGGTTGTCGCTTTTCCATGAACGCTTCTCTGCCCTCGCGTGCGTCGTTGCTGGCAAGAGCTTCCTCGCGACAAGCAGTAACTAGCGCATCAATGTTCGGCTCGCCCGCGCTCGACTCCAATGCAACTTTGTGACCGCGAATGGTCAGCGGCGCAAGCTTGGCAATGTCACTCGCCCATGTAAGCGCATCGTCAAGAGTTCCTAGTCGATGGATCGAACCCATGCGCGCAAGTTCTTCTGCCGAATAGTTACTTGCGGTCAGCAACATGTTTCGCGCAACTGGCCATGACAATTCGCGAACGATGCGTTCAATGGTCCAGTGGTTCACTACTAAACCCAATTTTGCAGCGGGAACACCAATCACACTTGTTGGTGTTGCAACTCGCACATCGCAGGCAACAACGAGTTGTGCTCCAGCACCAAGTGCAGGTCCGTCAATTGCGGCAATCGTGACACACGACAGTTGTGTAAATCCACGAAGCACCTCGCTCAGTGATTCGTGAAACACTTCCTCACGAACTCCAGCCAAATCGGCTCCTGCACAAAACGCAGGTGCTGCTCCCGTGAGCACTAGAGCACGTACTTTGCGCTTTTCGGCATCCACCTGGGCTGCTCGAATGAGTTGCAGCGAATCAAGATCCACCGCGTTCCTGCGCTCAGGTCGGTTTAGCGTGAGCAGAGCCACGTCGTCGCGCCAATCAACAAGAACAACGCCCTTGCTCATTGTTGACCTCTGCCATCTACCATGAGATGCAAGGTTATGACTTCCACCCCTCAGCCCTCTAAACAAGCCGAGACTGTTGATGTTTCAGGCGACCCTGTTCGGCTTCGCCGCGCATTAATCGATCGCTGGACCAAGCTCGCTAAGCGCGTGGGATACCTCAGTTTTGGGGTGTCCATCGTTGCTGTTTTTTCCGGGTTGGCGACTTCGTTCACTCCTCTCGTTGGCAAACTTGCAACTGGCGGTCTTGTTGTTGGTTCAATTCTTCTCGCACCATCCATCGTTCTCGGTTACGCAATCAAAGCTGCCGAGAAAGAAGATCGCCTAAACGGCAATTAGTAAATCTGATACCACCATGGCACTTCGACTCCCCGCAATTGAACGCAAAGAACAAGTTCTCGATGTTGCGTTGTCGGTGTTTGCCGTAAAAGGTTTCCACGACACGTCCATGAACGACATCGCTGAAGCAGCCGGCGTAACGAAGCCGGTGGTGTATCAGCATTACGAATCCAAGCGCGCATTATTTCTGGCAATCATTGACCACGTCGGCGATCGCATGATTGATGTGTTGACCGCAGCCACGAGCGGGCTCACCGATGGTCAAGCACAAGTAGAAGCTGGAATGATTGCGTTCTTTACATGGGTGGAACGCGACAAAAACGCATTCAAGTTTTTGTTCGACAGCGGCACTCAAAATGACGAAGAATTCACTGTTGCAATCCGTAAAGTTCTGGATCGCTCGGCAGAGGCCATTGCTCCACTGATCGCCATTGACTTAGACCCAATTCATGTGCGCACTCTTGCGCACGGTGTTGCAGGCGCCAGCGAAGGAGTCGCGCGCTTTCTCATCAACAACAACACTGCGTTTAACGGCGAGCAAATAGGTAAACAAATCGCCAACTTGGTGTGGGCGGGCTTGCGCGGAGTTGACTCGGAGTAGCCTGACACTCATGGCGCACCCTGGCGAACACCACCCCGCATTCGAAGAATATTGCGAATGTATTTTTGAACTTCGCGAGGATCACTTAGACGTTATTCAGGCTCGCGTTGCAGAACGGCTCGATGTCTCGCGTCCTTCAGTTTCCGAAATGATTAAGCGCATGGAGACCGAAGGTCTCATTCGATTGCGCGGTACGCGAATTGTGCTCACACCAGAAGGTGAAAAGCTTGCCGAATCTGTGGTTCGCAAACATCGCACAGCCGAGCGTTTCCTTACCGACATACTCGGGCTTCCATGGGCCCTTGCCCACCACGAAGCATGCAAGTGGGAACACGTGTTGAGTCCCGATGTTGAAGAAGCAATTACTCGATTACTCGGCAATCCAACAACGTGTCCTCACGGCAACCCAATTCCTGGTTCGAATTACATCGAAGAACCAACTCACCCACTTGTCGACGTACGCGTTGGTTCAGCGTTTACCGTTTCGCGCATTCCCGAAGAACTCGAATACGCGCCTGGAATGTTGGAATTTCTTGAATCGGCACAACTCACGCCAGGCGTTACCGGCACTGTTACCACCTCTTCAGCCGACGGCTCACTAACCGTCCGTTTGCATGACATGGACGTCAACATCACGTCGTTTGCCAGCAATCGAATTCTTGTTCGTGCATGAACGTAGTTACGCGAAGTTCCCTTGTTGTAGTGGCGATGTGCTCGCTTGCTGCATGTTCGACAACAATCGTTGACACTGCACCAACTTCTACGCTTGTAGCGCCAACCACTGTCGTTCCAACAGGAACCGCAGCGGAGCTGTTTGCTCAGTTACACACGACTATTGGAGAAATGTCAAAGGCAATAAGCGACAGCAATGGCGACATGGCAAAGACCAAGCTTGCAGAAATTCGAGAACTTTGGACGGTGTTGCAACCACAAATTGCAGACCGTGGCGATCAATTCATGCAAGACATGCAACGCATTATTGATCTTGCTGCATCTTCAGTAGAGCGCAACCGCCCGGCTGATGCCGACAAGTCGTTGCGTTTTCTCTCGCTTGTTATTGAAACGCTGTAACTAACTAGTTACCTGTCATCGCTGACGGCAAGTCGCGATGATGCACAACCGTGAGTCGTTGTGTTGAACGAGTGAGCGCAACATATAACGCCCGTAGTCCTTGGTCTTGTGCAGCAACAATTGCAGCAGGCTCAACAACAACCACTCCGTCGAGTTCTAGTCCCTTCACCACACTGACTGGAACCACGGTGAGTCGCGTATCGAGTGCTGTGTTGTTTGCACGACCGTGTTGCACACCTTCGCGAGCAAGCACAGCAGAAACCGACTCGGTCATTGCATCCGGGCACACAATTGCCACGTTGCCGCCCTTGACGTTGTCCATCATGAGGCGAGTCTGCGTCACAACGTCGTCAAGCAATCGCTCTGCAGAAGATGATCGAACAATGTCTGGACCAAACTCACCCTCACGCACAGACTGCGGCGGAACGAGCGACGGTGCTGCAACAGCCAGCACCTTGTCGGCGAGCGCCATGATTTGTGCAGGAATTCGATAGCCAACAGACAAGTTGATGATCTGTGCTTCCTTCTTTGTTGGCAAGTAACGCAGCAGGTCTTGCCAATCGTTTGGCGCAAATGCTCCGGTTGCCTGCGCCAAGTCGCCCACCACGGTCATTGCTCCGTTGAGTGAGCGGCGATTCATCATGCGCAATTGCATCGGTGTGAGGTCTTGTACTTCGTCAATAATGATGTGCCCGTACAGGCGCATTTCATCGGTTTCGTCAATGCGCCCGCTCTTACGTGGTCGCGGTCCAATAAGCGACAGCACTTCGTCAAGCAGCGCAACATCGCTTTCAGCCCACTGCACTTCAGTAAGCGATTCACTTCGTTCGCGAACGAGCAATGGCCATTCATGTTCTTTAAGCACGTCTTGCGCAGCAGAGCGCACAAGCGCTCGTGAACCAAACAAGTCGTGCAACACTTCTCCAGGGCTGAGCACTGGCCACATGCGAATAATGGCTGCACGGAATTCTGGAATGTCGCGAAGACTCTCGCGCAATGCCTCAAGATCAATTTCTTCGCGCTTACTGGTTGCCGCCATTGCCTCTACTACTTCGGTTTCTACCCAGCGTGCTGCAGCATTGTGTCGACGGTAACGACGGCGTGCATCGCGAATAATGCGCGATGACTCGGATACGCGAAGGCGTAGATACTCGGCACCAAAAGGAATCACCAAGTCATCACGCAAAGGTCGTTCGCGGTCGCGCACTGCACCAGCGATGAATTTCGACATGCGAATGTCGCCCTTCACGTGTTTTGTATCGTCGTCTTCAATTCGACCAACTCGGTGTCCAGGCACAAGGTCGGCAAGCACAACCTGTTGCACGCCTGCTTCTCCAAGTGAAGGCAGCACCTGTTCGATGTATCGCAAGAACACTCGGTTTGGTCCAACTACTAATACGCCCTGGTCTTCAAGCGGGAATCGGTAGGTGTACAACAAATATGCAGCGCGGTGAAGTGCAACAACGGTCTTTCCAGTTCCTGGTCCACCTTGCACTACTAATACGCCACTTTGCGGAGCACGAATAATTTGATCTTGCTCCGACTGAATGGTGGCAACAATGTCGCCAAGTTGTCCGGTACGACCACGCGACAAAGCGGAGATGAGCGTGCTGTATCCGCGTAGGCCAGTGCCGTCGTGTTTCACTCCTACTTGCGGGTCGCCACCTAAACCTTCATCGTGTCCAAGACCAAGGTGACCTTCGCCAAATAATTCATCTTCGATGCCTTGCAGATCACGGCCCTGAACTGAAAAATGGCGACGGCGTGCGAGGCCCATAGTTTCGCGACCCGTTGCTCGATAGAACGGTTCGGCAACAGGTGCACGCCAATCCACCACCACGGGTTCACGCTTCTCATCGGCAACTGCCAAACGCCCGATGTGAAAGCTTTCAATTTCATCAGGGGTTTCGGAAAAGCGATCGATTCGACCAAACACCAGCGCGGCATCGCCCAAATCCAATGTGGTCAGGCGTTGCAGCAGTTGCTCGTCGAAAGCATTGCGCTCGTAGCGGGCCTGAAAGGTGCCGCCCGTGCTTGCCTCGTTCAGTTCACGAATATGCCAGGCGTCCTCGCGGCTCTTATCCAGGCAGGCATAAGCATGGTCTATGTAGGCCTGCTCGGCGGGAAGGTCAGGGTGGTGTTGGCTCATTTTGGGGTTCATCAACTCTACCGTCAGATCCCAATCGTCAATTTTCGAAATTCCCAAATTTTTGGCAGTATCCACATACACAGTTCGTCCACATCACTATTGGCAAAACCTGCATCGGCGGAGGCAGACATGTCCAACTCATTTATGCGGTATTTGCGCTACGGCGCTCCCCTTGTCGTTCTTGCAACAAGTTGCGGTGCGCCGAGTGATGAACTCACGTTTAACACCGTGACAACATCGTCAGCAGCAACCACCACAACAATCGCTCCGAGCGAACGCGTTAAGTCTGTTGTGGCCATCGACACCGATACCACTCAGCACATTGTGAGCGACTTTGGTCAAATATCGCAACAGCGTGCACAGTGCGGCAGAACTCCAAGCCAATGCCCCATCAACCGAATGACTGTGGCAGGCAGTCCGCTCTTTCGCTCGCTTACTTCAATCATGAATGAACGTGTTGTCGGACATTTATATACGCGCAAAGACAGCGGAAAATTGCGCGTGCGTATTGAATCTGTAGAAATTATCGACACCATTCGAGCAACCGTGCACACATGCATCTTTGACTCGGTAGTGCTGTTCGATTCTGGTCAGGTCGACAGCGCTGCCGACGACATTGTGTTTGACGATTCAGTCATTTCGGCATTCATGGTGTGGAGCGTGCAACTTGACCACGGCATATGGAAGTGGGTTTCTTCCACGGCCACACAACGAAAGATCGGAGCAGACATATGTGGATTCGCAAACTGACAATTGCAACTGTTGTCGTATTCTTAGGTGCACTACCCAATGAAGTACATGCCGGCGATTCCATTGGCGGAAGTTCCACCAGCACCGCAGGAATTACGGGAAATCAAATCATGGCGGGCATTCAATACGGCGCTACACCAGGGAGTTCTGGCGCGTCTGAAGACTGCGAATGGTCTATTGCCATTCCTCACGATGCTCACTTGGGCAACGGAGTCATGGTTGAAAAAGTATCCGGTGGAGTGACGTACAGATTGTTTGAGTACACATGCTTCAATCGAACACCTGCAACAACGTTCCATTGGATTCCGCAAGTGTCCACCTCACAACTTGCGCAACAAGCAACATCAGTTGTCTACGACAACATTCCCGCACCGTGGGGAAACTTTGCACCACCGGCTCAACGCGGCGTGGTCAAACTCGGAACATGGTTTTGGGTTAACCCATTGATGTGGGTGCCTGTGAGTGCAACTGCAGGTGTGCCCACACCTGCTGGTTACATTTCGGTCACCACAACAGCAACTCCAAAGAAACTCATCTTTGATCCGGGCGATGGAGCACTTGGTTCGGGTCCAGTTACCTGCGATGGCCCAGGACTTCCTTGGATAGAAATGTTTGGCGATCGCATGACCAGCAAATGCATGTACACCTACTCGCATTCCTCTTCTATGCACCCATCTGGCGCATTCCCCGCAAAACTCTCGGTGCAGTGGCACATCACGTACACCACAAGCCTCGGCGCACGCGGAACAGTTGGTGACTTTACATTTGCAGCAAGCCATCAAATAGTTGTCCGCGAAGTGCAGGCTTTGGTTACCAACTAACTATCGGTTGTGGCTATTGCTCCAGATTTTGCATCGAGAACCCGAATCAAATCAGATGGTGCAACTTCTAGGTCAAGTCCACGCCGTCCACCACTGACAAACATGGTGGTCAAATCCATTGCCGATGTATCGACAACAGTAAAAAGTTTTTTCTTCTGACCGAATGGACTAATTCCGCCAACTACATATCCAGTAATTCGTTGTGCATCATTGGCTGCAACCATTTCGCATCGCTTCACCCCAAGCACTAATGCAAGGGCCTTCAATGACAATTGTGATCCCACCGGAACAATGGCAACAACTGCCGACTTTTCCGACTGGGCGAGCAAGGTCTTAAACACTCGCGATTCATCGACGCCAAGCGCATGTGCTGCTGCCCGTCCATACCCGAGTTCCTCGGCATCGACCAGATCGTGATCAAAGGCATGCACGGCGAACTCAACGCCGCTTCGCTCAAGCATCATCATGGCTGGAGTTGCACCCTTCATCGCCTTCTCAGCATACGAATATTGGGGTTATTGAGTAGGAACGGGGGTCCTTGCCTGACACACTGAAGGGTCGCTCATAGCGGCAATACAGACTTCGAAAAGGACCCCTTATGCCAGTTAGCAACTCACGCGACACCATTTTGCTGGAACGTCGTTACGCGGCAGTGTTCACCACCTTTTCCGATGAGTCAATTGCCAAATTGGCAGCTGCTGTAGACGAAAAGTTGCGCGATGCGCTTGCCAAGGTGCTTGCACTGCCAGCAGGAACGTTTGATGACGCTGCAACAGTTGCACCAAAAGTTCGCGAAGCAATGAAAACTCGTAAGGCATACCTCGACACTGGCGTGTTGTTCGGTGAAGCAGCGACCGAAAAGGCCATCGAAGTTCTTGGCGACAAGTCTGAAGACCCAAGTCTTGAAGACTTGAACATCGTCTTGCCAGCACTGATTGAAGAGTTCGGCCTCGATGCAACTCGCCTCATGGCTGTTCAATTCTCCGTTTCACTTGGCGGCTTCCGCAAACTGGTGAACAACGATCCACGCTTCGCTATTCCATCATCGGGTAACGCACCTGCAGCTGCAGCCGCAGCACCGGCCATCGATGCAGCAGCGCAAGAAGAAAAGAAGCGCGCCCGCGCAGAGCGCAAAGAAAAAGACAAGGTTGCTCGCGCACAAGCAGAAGTTCAACGTCGTATCGCTCGCGGTCGCGTATAGGCCACAGCCATGACTCTTCGCCTTGCCAATCTCAAAGGTCGTGCGCAGTTCATCGTTGGCGACATTGCTTCGCCACGCGCAATCGACGTCGCTACTGCCAGTAACAACTCTTTGTCAGCAGACCCGATGCAGTGCTTTGCACATTGGGACACGTTAAAGAAACTTGCTGCAACTCTTGATGCAAGCACTGGTACGCCTATTGCTATTGCCGATCTTTCATGCCCGGTTCCGCAACCACGCCAGATGTTCGCGGTTGGACTGAACTACCGCAAGCACGCAGCAGAAATGGGTAGCCCATTGCCGCCGCTTCCATTGGTATTCGCAAAGTTTCAAAGCTCGCTGAACACCCCAACGGGAAACATCGAAATTTTGAGCGACACCGTTGACTACGAATCCGAACTTGTCATCATTGTTGGCAAGGGTGGCAGGCATATTGATGAGGCCGCTGCATGGGACCACGTTGCTGGTTTGTGCGCAGGACAAGACGTGTCTGATCGCGGACTGCAATACATGGGCACTCCACCACAGTTCAGTTTGGGCAAGAGCCGCGTTGGTTACTCCCCAATCGGACCATGGGTAACCGACATGTCGAACAACGACAAGCGCGATGACTTGCAACTTGGTTGCACAGTGAACGGCGAACAACGTCAAGACACGCAAACCAGCGACATGATCTTTGGTATTGCGCACATCGTTGCCTACATGTCCACCATTGTTGAACTGTTCCCTGGCGACGTCATATATACGGGTTCACCATTTGGCGTGGGCCATGGCCGCAAGCCACAGGTGTATCTGAAGCCTGGCGACGTAGTGGAAACCACGCTTGAAGGCGTTGGCACCATTACTAACCGCTGTATATAAATTTCACCCTGCCTAATCGGGGTAGATTTCTTGTATGAATACGGGGAAAACCACCGTCATCACTGGTGGAACTGTTGTTGATGGATCTGGTCAACCAGCACGTCTTGCAGACGTTGCATTTGTTGATGGAGTAATTACGCAAGTCGCCGCGCCAGGCGAAATTTCTACCGCGCATGCTCATCAGCACGTTAAAGCTGATGGTTTACTCGTTACTCCAGGTTGGGTCGATGTGCACACGCATTACGACGCGCAAGCAACATGGGACCCGTGGATGACACCAAGCAGTTGGCACGGTGTGACCACCGCTGTCATGGGTAACTGCGGAGTTGGTTTTGCACCTGCAGTTCCCGAGCGACATCAATGGCTGATCGAACTCATGGAAGGTGTGGAAGATATTCCTGGTTCGGCAATGGTCGAAGGAATCACCTGGGAATGGGAGTCGTTCCCCGAATATCTCGATGCGCTTGAACGCAAACCGCACGTCATTGACTTTGGAACACAAATTGCGCACGGCGCATTGCGCGCCTTCGTCATGGGCGATCGCGGCGCAAACAACGAAGTTGCAACCGCAGATGACATTGCGCAGATGAGCAAACTCACTGAGGAAGCGCTGCGAGCAGGAGCTCTTGGTTTCTCAACTTCACGCACACCACTACATCGCAGTAAGAGCGGCGAACTTGTTCCGGGAACAAATGCAACACCAGATGAGTTGTACGGAATTGCCGATGCAATGAAGCGCGTTGGTCATGGCATCTTCCAATTTTCCCCGGAGCACACACGCGTGCCAATTGAAGAATGGCCATGGATGCAAGAACTCGCACGTCGCAGCGGCGCAACCGTAAGCGTGAACGTGAATCAACTGGATGACGGAAGTGAAGTGTGGCGCAAAACGTTGGCGCTGCTGACGCAGTCTCATAAAACCGGCGAGAAGATCGTTGCGCAAACAGCAGGTCGCTCCATCGGCATATTGATGTGCCTTGAAGGCAGCGTGCACCCACTACTCGCCCATCCCGCGTATCACGAAGTGATGCACCTTCCGTTCGCAGAACGAATTGCAGCATTGAATGACCCAGTTCGCAGGCAGCGATTTATCGATGAAGTTCCACAAGATGGTTTCTATGAGGGCTTGGTCACCAAGGCGTTAAAGCGCATGTATCCAGTAACCAGTGGAAACATTGATTACGAACCGCATCCTTCGCTGGCCA
>Ga0209297_1000381_pt1 | contig 28836 bp, 29 predicted proteins | sample S_130805_MF_Meta_FD_187322 | JGI IMG/M metagenome (GOLD analysis project Ga0209297, IMG submission 187322) | Freshwater microbial communities from Lake Simoncouche, Canada to study carbon cycling - S_130805_MF_MetaG (SPAdes) (version 2) | ecosystem: Environmental > Aquatic > Freshwater > Lake ...
GAATTCAGGCAGAAAATTATGGACTTCTTTAAAGTGACATGGCCAAAAATATCTGGATCCATGGTCGACAGAATTAATGATAATTTTCAGACTCTAATTCCAATAGTTTGAGTTTAAAGGGGTATATACCCGGTATATACCTTTTCTTTCTTCTGCACGTATCTCCATCTCGTTAAGGCGTTTCTCAAAAAGGTTTGAAGCGTGATTAACGATTATTGTGCTTGGATCATATATTATTTTATCAGGAGCTTCAGGCATCTTCCAGGCAGCCACCTTAACTATTGGTTTACCATCTGGATCAAAGGCTGGATTTCTTGGAAATCCATTCCTCCACTGAGCAGCAGGATCTTTCGGCACTTCGCTAGCAACTTTGGATGCAGCTCCGGATTGCCGAGATTGCAATGTGGACATACCTCAAAACTCCACTACCTTTATTTATTAACTAAACATAAGCCGCAACATAGCGGCCAACCCCACAAATGTCAATATATCGCAACAACCAAGGTGGCAGGATTTTTATTGCAACATCTGGCAGTTTAGTGTATAAGCGATGCCTCATATTAAATTTATAGAAGAGTTTTTAACATGGCTTTGAATGTTTATTACGACAAGGATGCTGATTTCAGCCTTATAAAAGATAAGAAAATAACAGTTCTTGGTTATGGAAGCCAGGGCCATGCACACGCTCTAAACCTACGTGATTCAGGTGCAAAAAACATAATAATCGGACTGCGTGCTGGTTCAAAAAGCGCCGAAAAAGCTAAGAAAGATGGCTTTACTGTAAAAGAACCTGTCGATGCTGTAAAAGATGCTGATATCATTATGATTTTAGCGCCTGATGAAAACCAATCTGAGCTTTACACAAGCGTTCAGGATAACATTAAGCAGGGTGCTGCGCTTGCTTTCGCACACGGCCTTAACATACATTTTGGCTTAATCAAAGCCCGCCCTGATTTGGATGTATTCATGACAGCGCCAAAAGGTCCTGGTCACACAGTTCGCGGCGAATATGTAAAAGGCGGCGGAGTTCCTTGCCTTATAGCAGTAGCGCAAGACGCTTCTGGCAAAGCTAAAGATTTAGCTTTAGCTTGGGCTTCTGGCGTTGGCGGTGGCCGCTCTGGTGTTATTGAAACAACATTCAAAGATGAGTGCGAAACAGATTTATTCGGCGAGCAGGCTGTTCTTTGCGGCGGTATAAGCGAGCTTATTAAAGCTGGTTATGAAACTTTAGTTGAAGCCGGATATCCTGAAGAAATGGCATATTTTGAGTGCTTGCATGAAACTAAGCTGATTGTTGACCTTATATATGAAGGTGGATTGGCTAACATGCGTTACAGCATTTCCAATACAGCTGAATATGGTGATTACGTAAGTGGCCCAAGGGTTATAACTGCTGAGACCAAAAAAGAAATGAAAGCAATTTTGACAGACATTCAAACTGGTAAATTTGCTAAAGAATTTATTGCTGACCGTGCAACACAAGGTGCTCATAAGTTAGAGCAGTTCCGCGCCGCTGAAGCTAAGCACCCAATTGAAAAAGTTGGTGAGCGACTTCGTAGCCTTATGCCTTGGATTGCGAAGAATAAGCTAGTTAAAGATGCGGCTTAGTTATAAAAATTAAATAATTATAACAAAATCCCCGCTTCATTAAATTGCAGCGGGGATTTTTGTTATAAATAAGGAACCACTAAAATGAAAAAAGAAGCTAAACAGGAAAAAATATTTATATTCGACACAACATTGCGCGATGGTGAACAATCACCAGGAGCAACCATGAATCTTGAGGAAAAGCTAATGATAGCTGAAGCTCTTGATAAAATGGGCGTTGATATAATCGAAGCTGGCTTTGCAATTGCCTCTAAAGGCGATTTTGCCGCAGTTAATGCCGTTGCAAAAATTATAAAAAATTCCACAGTTTGCTCGCTTGCGCGTGCAAAACGTGCTGATATTGAAGCAGCAGCCGAAGCAATTGCACCAGCAAAAAACAAACGTATCCACACTTTTATTTCCACTAGTGACATTCACCTAAAGCACCAGATCAACATGTCGCAAGAACAGGTGCTTGAAGCGATTCGGGATAGTGTAACTTTAGCACGCAATTTATGTGATGATGTTGAATGGTCAGGTATGGATGCCACAAGAACCGGCTATGATTTCTTGTGCAAAGCAGTGGAGACCGCAATTAAAGCCGGCGCCCGCACAATTAACATTCCAGACACGGTCGGCTTCACCACGCCAACCGAATATTTTAATATGATTAGCCATTTACGTAACTCTGTACCTAATATAGATCAGGCAGTGCTATCCGTTCATTGCCATAATGATTTAGGCTTGGCAGTTGCAAATTCTTTGGCGGCAATTGGCGCGGGCGCAAGGCAGGTTGAGTGCACAATCAATGGACTTGGTGAACGTGCTGGCAATGCTGCGTTAGAAGAGGTGGTAATGGCAATCCACACAAGAAATGATATTATGCCATTTTCAACTAATATAGATACTACGCAAATAACACGCGTTTCAAAGTTGGTTTCTACAATCACTGGCTTTGTTGTACAAAATAATAAAGCGATTGTTGGCGCTAATGCATTTGCACATGAATCAGGCATTCATCAGGATGGCGTTTTGAAACATGCCGGCACTTATGAAATTATGACGCCTGAATCTGTGGGACTTTCGCGCTCTAATTTAGTTATGGGTAAACATTCCGGTCGCCATGCTTTTAAGAAGAAACTGGAAGAATTGGATTTCAACCTTGGCGATAATGCGTTTGAAGATGCTTTTATACGCTTTAAAGAGCTTGCAGATAAAAAGAAAGAGGTATATGACGAAGATATCATTGCACTTATTGATAATCGTGTTATTAACAATAGAGGCGATATTGTTTTTATATCACTTGATGTTACCTGTGGTTCAAAAAATAGTCCTAAAGCAGAGATTGAGCTTGAGGTCGAAGGAACCAAACATAAAGTGAACGCTTCTGGAGATGGTCCGGTTGATGCAATTTTTAATGGAATAAAAAAAGTTATCCCGCATGGCGGAAAACTTGATTTGTACCAGGTTCATGCAGTCACCGGCGGAACTGATGCTCAGGCTGAGGTTACGGTAAGGCTAAATAAAAATGGCCGCATTTTTAGCGGCAATGGAAGAGACACCGATACTTTGGTTGCATCTGCCGTTGCTTATATTAATGCGTTGAATAAGTTGCTACAGAAAGAAAAAGAAGAAAGTTGATAGTTTATGAGTACTTAGTGATAAACACGTACGGAATTGGGATGACATTTTTTCTTTTTCCTGTTACAAGTTGACTAGCTCTGGTACTCGAATATTGCAATTCAAATGAAAGGTTGACTACATATGTCTATGTTTTCCAATGTTTTTGGTTCTTTGTCATGCGATATGGCGATAGATTTAGGCACCGCCAATACGCTAGTTTATGTAAGCGGCCGCGGCATAGTTCTAAATGAACCTTCGGTTGTTGCAATGCTCAAAGAAAAAGGTGGGATGATTCCTTATGCTTTTGGCAATGAAGCAAAAATGATGTTGGGTAGAACACCTGCCGAGATTGTGGCTATAAGGCCCCTTAAAGATGGTGTTATTGCTGATTTCAAAGGCGCTGAAGAAATGATAAAGCACTTCATCCGCACTGTACATAACCGCAAATGGCTAACTGGCCCAAGAATAGTGATTTGCGTGCCTTCAGGTTCAACACCTGTTGAGCGCAGGGCTATACAAGATGCAGCAGAGAGCGCTGGAGCAAGTGATGTTTATCTGATTGAAGAACCAATGGCTGCGGCAATTGGTGCAGATTTGCCGGTTACTGAGCCGACTGGCTCTATGATTGTTGATATTGGTGGCGGCACAACTGAAGTTGCTGTTCTTTCACTCGGTGGTATTGTATATGCACGCTCTGTGAGGGTTGGTGGAGATTTGATGGATGAGTGCATCATTTCTTATATCCGCCGTTGTCACAATTTGCTGATTGGCGAATCAACAGCTGAAAAAATAAAAAAGACTATTGGTTCTGCTCGTGCACCTGATGATGGCGATGGGAAGGTAATGGAAATTAAAGGCCGTGACCTTGTAAATGGCGTGCCAAAAGAGATAGTGCTTACTGAAAAACAAGTTTCTGAAAGCTTGATAGATCCAGTTAGCCAAATTGTTGAAGCAGTAAAGGTTGCTCTTGAGTGCACCCCACCTGAACTTTCTTCTGATATAGTTGATAAGGGCATAGTAATGTCTGGTGGCGGAGCGTTGCTGAATAATCTTGATGATGTTCTAAGCAAGGCAACTGGTCTGCCGGTTTTTGTTGCTGATGACCCGCTCTCTTGTGTGGTTCTAGGAACTGGTAAGGCGCTTGAGAACTTTAAACAACTAAGGCACCATATACTATTTAAGCAGGAATAATTTTTAGTGTTGGTTGTTAGTGTTAGTTGTTAGTAATAAATAGTTTAAACAACTAAAACTAACTACTAACCACTGACCACTAATTGTTAGGTAAACAATGGCTCGTGGATATAGCAATAGAAGCTCGAAAGCTAGTGTAGTATTTAATATTTCACGGCCTTTTAGAGATTTAGTCAGGCGCTTTTCTTTTGGGGTATTAATTTTTGTTTCTGTTGTGTCGGTTCTCGCAGGAAAATCTGAAAACAACCTTGTTGTAAAAATACGCACAAAAGTCATCGATATTTTGTCACCGGCTATGGCTACTATTTCTCAGCCATTTCATAAGCTAACTGATTCCCGGGAAGAGTTGCAAACTTACTTTTTTGTGCATAGAAAAAATGCCAGCCTTGAGACGGAAAATAAAATATTACGGCTACAAGTTGCCAGATTATCGCAATCCCAAAAAGAAAATGAGCAACTTAGGCAGTTACTTAATTATGTTAAGGAACTTGAATATAAATATATCACTGCAAAAGTTGTTGGGAATGCGAGCGGCCCCTTCTCACACTCCTCACTAATTTACGCTGGTTCGGATGATTCTGTAATGAAGGGTCAGGCCGTCGTAATGGATGGCGGTCTGGTTGGCAGAATAATTGAGGTTGGCCAGAATAGTTCAAGAATTTTGCTTCTTACCGATATCAACTCAAGAATTCCGGTAATCAGCATGGATTCAAGGGAACATAGCATCCTTTCCGGAAATAACACCGAAAAACCAAAACTCCTTCACCTTCCAAAAGAAAGTAAAATAGCAGCTGGTGAGTATATCATAACCTCCGGAGACGGAGATATGGTTCCACCGGGCCTTATGGTAGGTAGAGCCGTGAAGCTTACAGATGGTTCTTATGAAGTAATACCTTTCGTGAGCTCGCATCATATAGAATATGTTAGTGTACTTGGATTAATAAAAGAAGGTAAAAATAATATTGTGGATGATAGGAGCAAAACAAATATAAAATAAGCAAGACGATATTGGTTACACATTTTATATTAAAACCCATCCCTATTCAAATATTGAGCCCTAAATGGAATAAAATGTTATTAAAAAACATAAGATTATTTCTTCCTATCATGGTAACAGTGTTGTTGCTTATGCTTAGCTCTGTTCCGCTTGACATAACCGGCACCTCTGCATTTTTTCCAGCAGTTGATATAATGGCTATATCCTTCTGGGCAAGTTATAGGCCTGGTTCTATGCCCTATTGGTTTGTATTTTTGCTTGGTATCATACGTGATTCTCTTGAAGGAATTATGCTGGGGGTAAGTCCTTGTGTATGCCTGCTTGTAAGGCTAATGGTTGTCTCAAGCCGTGGTTTATACAGAAAAGAAAATTTTATTTTGGTTTGGCAGTGGTTTACTATTATATTGATATTCGCCATTACGTTAAAGTGGGCCTTGCTTTCATTTTTAATGGATAAACCTTTAATTATTGATTACGCCGTAATGCAATTTATGGTTTCAATAGCTATGTACCCTTTATTACACTGGTTATTTAATATTGTTAACTTAGCAATGCCGGAAAATTTCCAAGATGCATAATAACACTATCAAGAGGGGGAAGGTTTTTTCAAGACGCGCATTCATCATTGCCGGTATGCAGGCAGGTATATTTAGCACATTGATTGGCAGACTTTACTATCTACAAATATTAAAAACTGATGAATATAAAACATTCTCGGATAGCAACCGCATCAAACTTTTTCTTCTACCACCCCTTCGTGGCAATATACTAGATAGAGATGGAAGAATTTTTTGTTCAAATAAAAATTATTATAGGGTACTTTTTGATCCAGAAACGGCTCCTGCAAATCCAGACCTTGTAATTGCAAGATTGGCCGATTTATTAGAGGTTGGTGAAGAAGGTTATTACCGTATGTTAAAAAAGGTTAAGAAACATAATTCACACAGCTCTCTCCAGCTTTATGAACATCTTAACTGGTATGAAGTTACAAGGGTTGAGGTCAGCTCAACAGATTTACCAGGTATTTCTATAGAGGTAGGGCAAATTAGATATTACCCGATGGGGAACATAGCACCCCATCTTATAGGATATTTGGGGCCTGTATCCCAAGCAGAAATTGAACAAAATCCACTTCTTAACCACCCTGATTTTAAAATCGGCAGGAATGGGTCAGAAAAGGCATTTGAAAATATCCTGCGCGGCAAAGCAGGGGTACGTAAAATGGAAGTAAATGCTTATGGCCTTACTGTAAGGGAACTCTCTAGAGAAGAAAGCATTCCTGGAAATGATTTAACTCTGGGACTTGATAAAAGGATGCAGGAATTTACTGCAAAAAGACTAGAGGGTCAAATTGGCAGTGTGGTAATTACAGACATTGAAACAGGGGAGATCCTAACTATGGCCTCTACTCCTGGATATGATCCCAATGAAGTAACCTATGGCCTTTCAGCCGGAAGATGGCGAGACCTTATAGCAAGTGGAGACAAACCACTTATAAACAAGGCAATTTCTAACCAATATCCCCCAGGCTCAACATTCAAACCAACAGTTGCGCTTGCGGCGTTAAAGGATGGTGCAAACCCTGATACTTTTTACTACTGCCCAGGATTCATGCAGCTTGGCAATCATAGGTTCAGCTGCTGGAAAAAAGAAGGTCATGGCAACTTGAACATGCGTCAGGCTATTAAAAACTCATGCAACGTATATTTCTTCAACCTAGCAAAGCGCATAGGTGTTGACAAAATAGGCGAAATGGCGCTTCGTATGGGCTATGGTAAAGATTTGGATATAGGAGTTGAAGGAGAGAAACCAGGGCTCGTACCAAGTGAGGACTGGAAAGAAAAACGCTATGGCGAAGAGTGGCAAATGGGTGATACGTTGAACGTGGGAATAGGCCAAGGATATATACTTGCAACGCCGCTCCAACTTTCAGTAATGGCGGCTAGGTTAGCGAGCGGTAGAAAAGTTGTTCCGCATCTAATGGCAGGAAAAAGTACAGAACATTTTGCAAAGCTCGATATCCCTGAGGCTCATCTTTCCGTCATTCGAGATGGCATGTTTATGGTAATGAATGAGCAAGGCGGAACGGCATATCGTTCGCGCACTGATATACCTGAATTTGTTATGGCAGGAAAAACTGGTACATCCCAGGTTATTTCCCATAAAGGTCTTGCCAGCCTTTCAAACATAACACCTGAAGAAAAGAAAAAAATGGAAAACCACGCAATCTTTGTCGGGTTTGCACCGTATGATAAACCTAAATATTCTATCGCAGTTTTAATTGAACATGGCGGGGCTGGATCCGCCGCCGCCGCCCCTATAGGCAAGGATGTAATGAAAGAATTTTACAGGTTGCTAGTGAAAAAGGAAGCTGTCTGATGGCCAGAAAATTAAATATAACAAATCGCCTCTTAAAACTTGAATGGCCTCTGATTTTACTTATATCAGGACTTACAATATTCGGATTTGTTGTGCTTTATTCCGCCGCAGAAGGCAGCCTTGAGCCTTGGTCAATCAGGCAAATTACAAGGTTTGCATTCCTGTTGCCCTTGATGCTGCTTTTTGCAATTGTTGATATTAAAGTTTGGTTTAGGCTCTCGTATTTGTTTTATGCGATGGCACTGCTACTTGTTATACTTACTGAAATTATAGGTGTGACAGCTATGGGAGCAACCCGTTGGCTGAAAATTGGTTTCATAAATATCCAACCTTCCGAACTAATGAAATTGTGCATGGTCTTTGCTCTAGCGCGTTATTTCCACACTACAAGCCTTGCTAATGTGCGAACTACAACCTACCTAATTCCGCCATTGATTATGTTAGCTATACCTGTTTTATTAATACTTAAACAACCTGACATGGGAACAGCACTAATTTTATTAATGGTTGGAGCAACAATGTTTTTTGCAACAGGTGTACAAATATGGAAATTTATTTTAGTTGGCATAGGCGGACTGGCTGCACTACCAGTAGCTTGGAAACATATGCATGATTACCAAAAGGAGCGCATAACTTCCTTCCTAGACCCTGAACACGACCCTCTGGGTAACGGTTACAACATCCTCCAATCAAAAATCGCTATAGGCTCTGGAGGTTTTGCTGGCAAAGGTTTTCTAAAGGGCACACAAAGCCAGCTTAGCTTCCTTCCTGAAAAACAAACTGACTTTATATTCACCATGTTCACCGAAGAATTCGGATTTGTAGGAGGAATTATAATTATTGCAGTGTATGCTATGATAATTGCTTATGGAATTTTTATCGCCTTAAGCAGCCGCAACCATTTCGGGCGCATGATTGCAATTGGAGTTATCAGTGTATTTTTCTTCCATGTATTTGTTAATATAGCTATGGTTATGGGTCTTATGCCTATCGTGGGAGTACCTTTGCCTCTTCTTTCATATGGAGGCACTATTATGACAACTGTTTTCCTTGGTTTTGCGTTATTGCTTAACGTGAATCTTTATAAAGATGAAAAAATAGAAAAAACCAATGGTATATTTTTAAGATAGCCAATTTTTTGTGCTGCTTACCAATGAGAAATTTTAAATTTATTTGCGAAAACACCCAATTTACTGGTATTTCTTGCTCATACCTGATATTTTCTGCGACCTGAATCACAAACTCGGCATCCTATTTTATGATAAACATAGCAAAATCTACAACCAATCCCCAATGGCATGTAAATTCCTGGCGCAATTTTCCGATAAAACAGCAGCCGCAATATCCTGATAAAACACAATTAAATGCCGTTGAACTGGAGCTTCAAAAGCGCGCCGCGCTGGTGCATCCTATCGAAATCCGCGATTTAAAAAAGAAATTAGCAAAAGTAACAGAAGGTAAGGCATTTTTACTACAAGGTGGTGATTGTGCAGAGAGCTTCGCTGAATTTAGTGAAGCTAATTTACGCAGCTATTTCCGCGTTATATTACAAATGACCGTTGCACTTATGTATGGAGCCGGAAAACCGGTTGTTAAAGTTGGTCGCATTGCCGGGCAATTTTCTAAACCGCGTTCAGATGATTTTGAGAAAATCGGCGATATAACATTACCAAGTTATCGTGGCGATATGGTAAACGGGATAGATTTCGATGCATTAAGCCGAACACCAGATCCCGAAAGGTTGCTAAGGGCTCATAACCAATCTGCTTCTACGTTAAATTATTTGCGCTCACTCGCAAGGGGTGGCTATGCTTCACTTAATAATGTCAATAAGTGGAATCAAGAATTTGCACTGGAATCTGCTCAAGGGAAACTTTTCAAAGACCTCATCAGCAGAATAAATGAAAGCCTTGGTTTTATGCAAGCCTTCGGCCTTAAACTTGAGGATATAGGACAAATCCACGAGGCAGAATTCTTTAGCTCGCACGAGGGTTTATTGCTAAATTACGAGGAAGCCCTAACTCGCCTTGATGAAGAAACTGGTGAATATTATAATTGCTCAGCACACATGCTATGGATTGGTGATAGGACACGTGATCTAAATGAAGCGCACGTTGAGTTCATGCGCGGCATACAAAACCCTATCGGGATGAAGGTTGGGCCTGCAGCAAACCCGGATATTTTACTAAAAATATTAGATACACTTAATCCAACCAACGAGGCGGGCAAAATCACCCTCATAACTCGTATGGGCTCTGAAAAAGTTTCTGAACTCCTGCCCCCAATATTGAGAGCCGTGAAGAAAGAGGGACGCAATGTAATTTGGTCGTGCGACCCCATGCATGGCAACACTGTAAAATCACCCAATGGCTACAAAACAAGGCCTTTTAACAAGGTACTTTCCGAAGTGCGTAGTGTTTTTGAAATACACAAAGCTGAAGGCACTTATGCAGGAGGCATACATATTGAAATGACAGGACAGGATGTAACAGAGTGTGTAGGGGGAGCACAAGCAATTTCAGAGGTAAATTTGAAAGACCGCTACCATACTCATTGCGATCCACGCCTTAATGCTTCACAGAGCATTGAATTGGCATTCTTGTTAGCAGAAGAATTACGTGCTAATTATTAGGCAATATTGAATAGTAGGATGTTAGCCAACTAGTATAGTGAACTTTGTGCCAACGCCAACTTTTGATTCAACGTGGATTGTGCCGCCAAGTTTAGCCACTTCATCACGCACTGCGTCCATACCAACCCCGCGTCCAGAAAGTTTAGATATTTCCTGCTTTGTGGAAAACCCAAAATGAAATATCCTTTGGATTATTTGTTCATCTGATTCATTCACCCAATCACCTTCGGGGTCAGCCTCTTTTAGTTTTTTCCTGATTACTTCAGGATTAATTCCACCGCCGTCATCCTCTATTGTTATTCGCAATGCATCTTTACTATTGGGGTTTTTATCAACGAATATCCCCATTTTTATACGCCCAATGGACTCCTTGCCTAACTCTTTCCTTTTTTCAGGGAATTCAATACCGTGATCTATAATATTATTAAATATATGGGTAAATGAACTAAACATACTATTATATTCATCCATAATGATAGATTTGACATTAGATTCCGACTCAATCGGTGCAATCTTTTTATTTAAATCCATTGATACATCCAATATCTGGCTATCAAAGCCATTGATTATGTCAATAACAGGGATCGCAATGAAGTTCTCAACAAATTCCTCCCTGAGAGCATCGTTTGCATTATTATCATTTAAATCTTTGTAAAATTCTTTTATGGTATCAACCTTTATCTGGCGCATTTCAGCAGCTTGCTCAAAATTATTACCCAATAACAACCTTGCCCACGATAATATAACCTCCATTTCATTCTCAAGTTCACGACCAAGCTCATTATAATTAACCTCAGAATATTCCAACTTATTTTCAATATTATGAATAATATCTACAAGATCCAACAAGCCGAAAACTCCAGCAACGCCCTTTAACGTATGTAGGTCGAGCTTAAGTTTAGTTATATTGATCTTTTTAGGAGATTCGGAAAATATTAGCAGCGTACTTTTCAGGCTCTTGATCACAGCTCTTAATTCATTAACAAATACAATAAAGTCTTTTCGCCTCTGATTTATTTTAATAATTGATTTGGCTTTATGTTTTTCAGCATTGACCATTTTCTGTGCTTCAATTTCAAAAGTCCTGTCAGTTGCAATCATCACAATTTTCTTTACATAGCCACCCTTTCCGGTAATCCCCTTATAATCAAGTTTTACAGTTAAACCATTGGAAAGCCTTACTTCCTGAGGAAAGAAAGAGAGAAAATCGTCAACAGGTATAGCGTGAGAAGGTGGCATAAAGATCATTTCCATCAGATCGTTAATTTGTTCATGCTCTTCGCTAGGAATTGATAATACTTCAAAAATCGATTTTCCTGCTGGATCAAGCCCCAACAAATCAATACATCTCTTAGAATAAATGTTACCACACCTACCCTCCATATCAAATGTGAGGAATCCTTGTCCTAAACTATCCACCATTTCAGTGATTGTATCATTAAGATGTGATAATATTTCATTGGAAATAATTAGCTTATTTTGCCTTGCTTTATCTTCAGGGTCTTCATTTGCAGGCTCAAGGAGCTTTTTTATTGAGGAATCAAGATATGAAACATCGCTTATATCATCTGGCTTTTTAGAAAAGTCTGGAAACTTTGCCAAAGCATTATAAAAAGGCTCGCACTGCTTCTGAATATAATAATATACCCAGGACGAGGCTAATGCGAAAACAAAAACCATACCTCCAAGGCCCATAACATCAAAATGACCAAATATAAAACTTAAAACTGTTAAAAGTGATAAAGCAAATAACGTCGCTATAAGAATTCTATTTTTCAGAAGCATTCCTAACTACCTGCCAACGCATTATATAAATACTAATTTGGATTATTTATCCCCATACTCTTCCACTTTTCAGGTGTTACCTCGCCTGGGTTGACATCAATTGATGCGTCTATAAAGAATTCATAATTATTAGTTAAAAAAGGCACCCTAAGGCTTCTACTACCAACATTTCTTCTTATAATATGATCTTTTCCTTCTACTATTACTGGAAGCGAAAGAATAAATGAGTAACCTTTCTCATTCAATTTTGCCTTAACCCCTGTATAAATAATATTAGTTATCTCACCAATACCATCCTTCAAAATTTCATGAGTTGCACTTGTTCTCTGGTTTACTGTGTTACCATAAATAGTTTGCAGAATATATCTGATCACCGAATCCATGAATGCTACACCCATAGTGGCAACGTGTTTTTTCTCCTTAAAGTCTATTAGATATACAAAGCCGGAATAATCTCCCTTTAATGGAGCATTAATCACCGACCACGGCTGAGAACTCACCTCAAGATTGAGTGCTTTCTGGAAAACCTGGGTTGCACTTTCTATCAGTGCTTTTGCCAGCTCTTCATTTAACGGCAAGGCCTTTGTCATATAACCTTCCTCTCTTCAAGCCATCTAATAACTTTCATGAATTTTTCATTAAACTCATCTTCTGTAAACGGCTTATTTAAAAAAGATGTTGCCCCTATCTTTACTGCTCTCATCACCTGATCTTTTTGACCTTCAGCAGTTATAATAACAAACGCCGCATCATCATAGTTAACATCACTCCTACATTGTTTTAGAAGTGCATATCCATCAACTTCAGGCATTGCCAGATCCAGAAAAACGATATTAAATTGAGGCTGTTTAGTTACTACATTAAGGTGCATTTTCTCATATGCAACTTTCCCATTTTCTGCATTTACAAGATTAGTAATATTCATGGGCTCAAGGAAATCCTTTACCATTTTCCTCATCATCGCATGATCATCTACAATCAGGCACCTTAATTTTGCAAAATTAGGATTAATCATTGAAAATCTCATTCCTTAATTCTTATATTTTCTTAGGTACGCTAAACCCTAAAAAGTACAATTTCTTCTATAGGTTGCTTATTACAATAACTTATATTACCCTTAGGCGCATACAACGGCAAGTGTAAAATATTTTTTATATCTAAATGCTACTAAAAAAACAGTTGCATATTTAATTTTCTGTAAAATATAATTTCTTACTTATAAAGAACATGTTACAAATCAAACTGTTCATTAAAATCATATTCAAACAAATGCAACAAAAGCCTCAAGGCTTTACCTCTTGGTGAAGAGAAATGTGGGTCATCTACTAAAAATTGTGCCGCATCATGTCCGGCTTCCTGGAATAGTTCTGTATGTTCATATAAATTGGCCATTTTAAAGGATGGCAGGCCGGACTGTTTTTCGCCCATAATGTCACCACCTCCGCGTATTTTTAAATCCTCCTCTGCTAGGCGAAAGCCATCGTTGCTATTGCGCATAATACTAAGCCGCTTTGAGGCTACATCCCCTAAGCCATAATATATAAGCAGGCAGCTGGATTGCTTATCATTACGCCCTACCCTTCCTCTTAGCTGGTGCAATTGAGAGAGGCCAAAGCGCTCAGCATGTTCTATTATTATGGTGGTTGCGAGTGGAACATCGACACCAACCTCAATAACAGTAGTGGCGATTAAAATACCTACCTCACCATCCCTGAATTTTAACATAACTTCATTACGTTCCTGAGCCTTCATGCGTCCGTGAACCACCCCGACCTTATCGCCAAAAATCCGTTTAAATTCAGAATAACGCTCTAAAACAGCTACCAGTTCTGATTTTTCTGATTCCTCAACAAGCGGGCAAATCCAGTAAACTTTTTCTCCTTTTTCTATAACCCGACTCAATCCCTCCACTACAGCACCAATTTTTGAAGATGGAATCACCCTTGTATCAATTTCTTTGCGGCCAAGAGGCTTTTCTGTTAAGCGCGAACATTCCATATCCCCATAAATAGCCATAGTAAGCGACCTTGGTATTGGCGTTGCGCTCATTATTAAAATATCAGCCCCATCGCCCTTCTCAGCAAGTGCTGCACGCTGTTTAACTCCAAAACGGTGCTGCTCATCAATAACCACCAAACCTAAATTCTTGAACGCAACCTTCTCCTGAAATAATGCATGGGTTCCTATTATTATATCTATTTTGCCGCTTGCCAGTTTTGTTAGAATTTCTGACCTTTCAGAGAGTTTTGTTGCACCCGTCAGAAGGGCAATTAATAATTCTCCATTACCTTTCTCAGAAGATTTTAAGCCATTCAACACTCCACTCACCCATTTATAATGCTGGCCGGCTAGTATTTCGGTTGGAGCCATAATCGCCGCCTGGAAGCCAGCTTCAACTGTATTTAATGCCGCCATTAATGCAACAACTGTTTTTCCAGAGCCAACATCACCCTGAAGCAACCTTGCCATAGGGCTTTCTGATGCTTGATCTTGGGAAATTTCTTTAATAACTTCCTGCTGGCCTTCAGTTAATGCAAATGGCAACTTCTCCAACAGCGCGTTGCGGAGCCTGCCATTTCCCTTTATACTCCTGCCTTTTTTAGTGTGAAGAAGCTGGCGGTTAAGCTTCAAGGTAATCTGGTGGGCTAGGATTTCATCATAAGCCAGGCGCTTTATTATAAGGCTACCATTGGCTAATTCAGCCTCATCTTGCGGATTATGAATCTTAGAAAGGCTTTCTCTCCAGCTTAACCAATTATTTTTGTTCAATATTTCTGGAGAAATCCATTCCGGCAGCTCCGGGACTTTTTTTAATGCCTCCCCGATTGATTTACCTATCAAACGCTGGCTGAGGCCTGAAGTGAGAGGGTATATAGGCTCAACACGCATCACTTCGTTTATTTTCGATTCTGGCAAAATATAATCAGGATGCGTCATCTGCAGCGATCCGCCGAAACTCTCTGTCCGTCCACTTATAACTCGCATTTGGCCAATAGGCAGTGAGCTTCTTAGATAGTCAGGATATGCGCTAAAAAACACCAAAGTTATACCGCCGCTGGCGTTTGAGCAAATAACCTTATATGGCAGGTTCTTACCCCTAGTTTTTGGCGGAATATGCATATCCACTTTAACAATTGCCGTTATTACATCTCCATGCCGCATCTCATATAAAGGTGGCATTTTGCGGCGATCAATTATTGAAATAGGGCGGTGATATAGCAGGTCTATGATTCTGTCGCCACCAGCTAAGCGTTCGTAATGCACCTTGGTTTTTGCCCCAATGCCTGGAAGCGCAGTTACATTTGCAAAAATCGGGAATAAAATTTCCGGGCGCATATTAAGGGGTTAGGGTATAGGGGTTATGGCAAATGAACGATAGTTTAACATTGCCAAATTGGAAAGTAAAATAAGAACCACGAAGGCTTTAATTCCGCCTATTCTTCTTCGCTATCAGATAACTCTCCTACGCTTTCTTCTATTTCTTCGACAGAAGGTTCGGCAGGAATTGCATAAGAATCGTTCAGCCATTTGCCCAAATCAACATCTGCACATCGCTTACTACAGAACGGGCGATACTTATCTTCAGGAACTTTGCCGCAAATAGGGCATTTATGAGTCTTTTCCATGCTTATATCCAAGGCCTCTTAGCATATTCACTGTTTCATAAAGCGGAAGTCCAACAATTGCAGAATATGAACCATTTATAGTTTTGACAAAACTTCCTGCAAATCCCTGAATTGCGTAACCACCGGCCTTGCCTACACCATCACCGCTTTTTACATACATTTCTATTTCCAAGGGCAACAGACGTTTAGAAATAACCCGAGCCGATGCAGATTTTAAGGATTTCTTACCTTCAGGATTTATAACGCAAACTGCGGTTACAACCATGTGCGCCCTGCCAGATAAAATGCCAAGACATTTCCTCACATCATCAGCAGACTCTGCCTTTGGCAATATAGTACGGCCGCAAAACACTACAGTATCAGCGGCAATTATAAAACTTTCTTTATTTTCGGAGTGTATTTTCAGCGCTTTTTCTTGCGCTAAGCGCAAAGCATAATCACGCGGCAGTTCTTTTTTGAGCGGAGTTTCGTCTATATCTGCGGAAATTATCTTATCTGGTATAATACCAACCTGTAACAACAAATCCTTTCGCCTTGGCGAAGATGATGCAAGTATCAGTTCTGGCATGATTGGCCCAATAATTATTCAGACTCTTGAGCTTCTTCCTCTGACGGAAGAGCCTCACCAGGAGGAGGGGGCTTGCCTTTAAAGCGATGGATAACCCGAGCTTTTGAAAGGTCATAAGGGGTCATTTCTACAGTAACCCAATCGCCAACAAGTACGCGGATTCTGTTTTTTCTCATACGACCAGAGGTATGACCAAGAACTTCATGGCCATTTTCAAGTTTTATACGGAACATAGCATTTGGCAGTAATTCTAATACCAGACCGTTAAATTCGAGCAGTTCCTCTTTCGCCATAATCACTTCTTATTTATTATATTAGGCAGTATTTATACCTGAAAAGGCCACAGATTCAAGGGGAAAATTAATTATAATTCACCAAGCTACATAATGCTTACATTCTTGTGCAGCACTTCATCGGGTAATTTAAATTTAATATTTTCCTCTTTGCCTTCCATAACGGTAATTTGGGCTGAATATTTAGACTCCAAATAGCTCGTCACAGCTAAAGTAAGGGTTTCGGGGGCTGATGCTCCGGCTGCTATCCCTATAACCCCCACACCATCAAACCATTCATTTTTTATTTCCTCCACACCGTTTATAAGATATGAGGGAATGTTATGCTCACAGCCAATTTCGCGCAAACGATTAGAATTTGAACTGTTAGCAGAGCCAATAACCAACAACAACTCAACCTTACCCGCCAGTTCATGTACCGCGCTTTGGCGGTTTTGAGTGGCATAGCATATATCTTTCGTACCTGGCCCTTTTATTTCAGGAAAACGCTCTTTAAGTGCCGCGATTATACCGCTGGTATCATCCACACTTAATGTTGTTTGCGTTACATAAGCTAGTTTTGCAGGGTCGGTAACATTCAACTGCGCAACATCACCTATATTTTCTACCAAAAGAACCTTACCTCTAACCCTACCCGATGTGCCTTCAACCTCAGGGTGGCCAGAATGGCCTATCAGGATAATCTCGCGCCCCTCTTCCTCACTGCGTTGCGCCTCTTTATGCACTTTGGTAACCAGTGGGCAAGTTGCGTCTATAATTGGCAGTTTACGTAGCTTTGCGCTATCCTCAACACCTTCCGATACACCATGTGCACTGAAAATAGTTATGCTGCCATCCGGAATTTCTGAAATCTCATTGACAAACACCACCCCTTTTTCGCGCAGGTTCTGTACTACATATTTATTATGCACTATCTCATGGCGTACATAAATTGGCGCGCCATATAATGTTAAAGCGCGTTCAACTATTTCTATTGCCCTCTCTACTCCGGCGCAGAAACCTCGTGGTTGTGCAAGAATTACTTTCATATGATATAAAATTGTGATATATAGCCGTAGCTTATAAATAAATTTCTTTATTTATGCAAGGCAGAAGTCTTTTTTGAGAGTAAGTCATGGCGAAATACGTTTTAATTTTTGTTTTATCAATCCTGCCGGTGTGGTTACAAGCAGCGGATCAAGATCCAGCAAGCCTTATCAAGCCTTCAGAAAGTCTAAGACAAGAGGAAGTTAACCCTTTTACGCAAAATACCCCTCCTGGCAAACAAAGCGATGATGCTAGCCAGCAGAGTTCCACTCCAATAATGCCGAAGCCATATCCATCACAGCAATCTGACTTGCCTGTATTGCCGATGCCTACACAGCAAGCCGCCCCTCAGCAACCTATGGCGCAACAACCTATTACAGAGCAACCAGCTCCTCAAAAGGCTTCAGATCAGGTTCAAGCCCAACCAACTCAAGCACCGCAGCCAAAACAAGCACCCGTGTTTGTAGAAGATAACTCCGCTACAGGGCCTGAGCCATATGAAATATATTTTGATAATAATAGCACAAAATTAGATGTAACAGCCAAGCAGATTATAAAAAACGCAGCCGCCGCCTTTGAAAAGCAGAACCCTCGTAAAGTTATCGTTGCCGGCAACGCCGATAGGAGTGGCAGCCTGAAGCATAATATGGAACTTGCTGCACTTAGGGCAAACGCAGTTGCAAAACTACTGATAAAAAATGGCGTTCCCGAAAATGCATTGGATATAAGATCTTATGGAGTAAGCGCAGCTTGGGTAGATCAGGTAAAGAATGATAAGGACGACCGTTCCCGTAATGTGAAGATTATATTCTTAAAGAACAATAAGATACCAACCAAATAGTTTATAACTTCACTTCAAGCTCTTTTTCTTCCAGTGCATGAATCTGGTCGCGCAGCTCCTTTGCCCTTTCGAACTCGAGTTCGGATGCGGCTTTGAGCATTTCTTTGCGCAAATTATCAATATGCTTAACCAGCTCCTTGCCTGTTAATTTTGGAGTCTTACCGCCAAATTTCGATTCTTCAGAACGCTTCAGAGTTTCACCAATATTTTTCTTGATACTGGTGGCGGTTATGCCGTGCTTAATATTGTGCTCTATCTGGATGTTACGCCTGCGGTCAGTTTCCGCGAGCGCCCGCTGCATTGAACCTGTCATTTTGTCGGCATAAAGTATCACCCGCCCATCAACATTTCGTGCGGCGCGGCCAATGGTCTGGATTAGTGATGTTTCTGAACGCAGGAACCCTTCTTTATCAGCATCTAAAATGGCAACCAGCCCACATTCGGGAATGTCGATACCTTCACGAAGCAAATTCACTCCCACCAGAACATCAGTAACGCCGCGCCTTAAATCCTGAATAATTTCGACACGCTCTAAAGTCTGCACGTCAGAATGTATATATGCAACTTTAAGGCCAGATTCGGTCAAATATTCTGTTAAATCCTCAGCCATACGCTTGGTGAGAGCCGTAACCAGAACACGGTAGCCTTGCTTAACAACTAAGCGGCATTCATTCATTAAATCATCAACTTGTGTTTCCACTGGGCGGATTATGCAAGGCGGGTCAGTAAGTCCAGTTGGCCGGATAACCTGCTCGGTGAAAACGCCGCCAGTCCTATCCAGCTCAAACTTAGCAGGGGTTGCGGAAACAAAAATGGTTTGCGGACGCATAGCATCCCACTCCTCAAACTTGAGGGGGCGGTTATCCATGGCCGATGGCAGGCGAAAACCAAACTCCACTAAATTCTCTTTACGTGAGCGGTCGCCCTTATACATAGCCCCAACTTGCGAAACACTCACATGACTCTCATCGATGAAAAGCAGAGCATCTTTGGGCAGATATTCAAATAATGTTGGCGGCGGCTGGCCTGCTCCACGCCCAGATAAATAACGTGAATAATTCTCAATTCCCTTGCAGGAACCAGCTTCCTGCATCATTTCCAAATCATACATAGTGCGCTGCTCTAAACGCTGTGCCTCAACAAGCTTACCAATACCATGGTAATATTCCAGCCTATCTTTTAGCTCTACCTTAATATCTGCCGCTGCCTGAATCATTGTCGGGCGCGGGGTTACATAGTGACTATTAGCAAAAATTGTTACCTCAGGCAGCTTAGCTATTTTCTCTCCTGTAAGCGAATCAATCTCGATAATTTCCTCAAGCTCATCGCCAAAGAATGCAAGCCTCCACGCACGCGTTTCCAAGTGGGCTGGGAAAAGGTCAATCGTATCGCCGCGCACGCGGAACCTTCCACGCACAAAATCTACATCATTGCGCTCATAGGAAAGTTCAATCAATTGGCGCATAAAATTCGCCACATTAAGATGCATGCCTTTTTTTAGGGGTATGGTCATGCTGTAATAAAGTTCAGGCGAGCCGATACCGTAAATGCATGAAACTGAGGCCACAACTATTACATCGCGCCTTTCAAGCATCGACCTAGTTGCGCTGTGGCGCAGCAAATCGATCTGCTCATTAATTGAGGAATCTTTTTCGATATATAAATCTTTTTTTGCAACATATGCCTCGGGTTGGTAATAATCGTAATATGAGACAAAATATTCAACCGCATTATTGGGAAAAAATTCCTTCATTTCGGAATATAATTGTGCTGCCAAGGTTTTATTATGCGCCATTATTATAGCGGGTTTCTGCGTGCGCTCAATCACATGCGCCATTGTGAAAGTTTTGCCAGAGCCAGTAACGCCCAGCAAAACCTGGTCATGCACTCCTTCATTAATTCCTTTTACAAGCGAATTTATAGCCTCGGGCTGATCGCCAGCTGGCGAGAACTTTGAAACTACTTTAAGTGGCTGATTAATCATTATTGTTTTAACAAATTTTCTAATTTTATCCTGAGCGCTAAAGAAATTTTCATCAGCTCTTTTATGTGTATATGCGTTCTGCCCATTTCGTAGCGGTCGATTGTTTCAAGCTTTAAACCAGTCAGCCTTGATAATTTCTTAAGGCTATATTTTTTCTAAATCCTGTTATTGTGGATATTTTGACCGATTTTCTTAAAAGTCTCATTGAGCAATACTTCTTCGGCACGTGTCATTGTCATGGCGGCAACTCCTTGATTTGTTTTTAAACAAAACGGCACCTTTAAAAAGGTGCCGGGAGTTGAAATCGCCGAAAAACGAGCGTAGGCTTATTTCCCGTAAACGGGTATTATATTCGCCCCCTCCCGACGCAATACGTGCGGAAGCAAGGCTTGATGATACGAGCCAAAAATAAAAACGCAGTTTCTCAGGGATTTCAACCCCCTCATTTACAAAAATACTGATATCTGCACTTGAAGTCAATTACCATTAGTGGATAATCATGCATCATGAATTTTTAATTTTAGGATACATATATGCCAGAAATCATAATCTACACCACAAAAGTTTGCCCATATTGCGTTAAGGCAAAAATGCTGCTGCAAAAGAAGGGTGCAAAATATCAGGAGATTGATGTTTCTGACGATAAATTGCGTGAGGCAATGATTGTAAAAGCTGGCGGCAAGCGCACCGTGCCGCAGATTTTCATCGGCGAAAAACATGTTGGTGGCTGCGATGATTTATATGCGCTGGACGGAAAAGGTGAGCTTGATGGGCTACTGGCAGTATAAAAATCTTAGTCACTCCCCGAGTTTTTACGAAGTAAAAACTATAGGGGAACCCAGTTTCTATAGTTGGATCGCCCTATAGTTTAACTTCGTTAAACTCGGGCGATGACGAAGCACCTAAACTAAATCAAGGCTTAAACGGATCTTTCACCAAAATTGTATCGTCGCGTTCAGGGCTGGTGGAAAGAATTGCCACCGGAGTTTCAATCAACTCTTCAATGCGCCTGATATATTTTATCGCATTGGCCGGCAAATCTTTGAAACTTCGTGCGCCAGCGGTTGTTTCACTCCAGCCCGGCAGCTCTTCATAAACTGGAACCACCTTTGCCTGCTGGCTAATTGATGATGGCAAATATGAATAAGACTCGCCATCAATTAGGTAACTTGTGCAAATTTTTAAGGTTTCAAAACCATCTAAAATATCAAGCTTGGTTAGTGCAATGCCGTTTATACCAGAAATTTTTATAGCCTGGCTAACCATAACCGCATCAAACCAACCACAAGAACGCTTCCTGCCGGTTACTGTACCAAACTCATGCCCACGCACGCCCATGCGTTCGCCAATTTCATTTTTTTGTTCAGTTGGGAATGGGCCCGAACCTACACGGGTTGTGTAAGCTTTTGTGATACCAAGTACATAATTTATTTTGCCAAGCCCAAAACCAGAGCCACCATGGGCTGCACCTGCAACTGTTGACGAAGATGTCACAAAAGGATACGTTCCATAATCCACATCAAGCATTATGCCTTGCGCTCCTTCAAATAATATGCGCTTACCGTCATTATGCGCCTTGTGTAAATATTGCCATACCGGCTTACTAAACGGCAGGATTTTGTCAGCTATATCAAGCAGTTCCTTCATAATATCCGCTTTCAGCACTTCTGCAGCCTGAAGCCCACGGCGCAGTGCGTTGTGGTAATCAAGCAAAGCTTCCACACGTTTTTCCAACATTTCTTTATCAGCCAAATCGCAAACACGAATGGCGCGCCTGCCAACTTTATCTTCATAAGCAGGGCCAATACCGCGCCCCGTTGTACCAATTTTGCTAGACCCGCGCTTTTCTTCCGCCAGATTATCAACCTGCCTGTGCACGCTCAGAATTAGCGCCGCATTTTCTGCCACCATCAAATTTTCAGGAGTTATTTTAACGCCGCTGGCCTTCACAGTTTCAATTTCTTTGATAAGTGCGTATGGGTCTATCACCACTCCATTCCCGATCACAGAAATCTTTCCCGCCCTTACAATTCCTGAAGGCAAAAGGCTTAGTTTATGTGTAACACCATCAATTACAAGTGTGTGACCGGCATTGTGACCGCCCTGAAAACGCACCACCACATCTGCACGCTCGGAGAGCCAATCAACTATTTTGCCCTTTCCCTCATCGCCCCACTGGGAGCCAATAACCGCAACATTTACCATGAAATTTCGTCCTTAAATTTTTTTAGTAGCGGCGCGAATCTAACCGAAATATTGCCTGTGCGCAAGGAATTCTATAAACCACCATATGTTGTTGCCAAACAACTTGACTTCTCATGCATGTTGTATAAAATGACATAAAATACTGGAGGCCGTTTATGAAAGATGAAGAAATAAAACGCGCAGCTATGCTTTTAAACCTTAAATATGGCAAACGCGCTTTGCCAAAAGCCGTTGACACAGCAAGGTTTTATGTTGAATCAAATGATAATGACTCTGCAAAACGCTGGATTAGCATCGGGTATGAAGTAAAGAAAATCCAGGGACTAATAGCCGACAATGAAATTGATGATAAAAAAGTTTCATAAAATTATCACTTGCCATTTTCCTAGCTTTTCTGTTATTAAAGGCAAAAATAAATCAATATTTCAGGCCTAAATCAATGAGGATAGCGACTCTTATTGTTAAGTTAATAAGTGTTATATTAATTTTACCAAATCACGCACTTGCGGACATCAATACAGTTTATGATGCCAAGCTTGCAGCAAACAACCTCAAAGATGCTGTGGTGAATTCACCAATTTATGGGATTATATTCTACTTCGGTAGCACTATAATTGCTTTTATAATACTTATAATAGTAGTTTTTATATTAATTATGATGCTAAAAAAATAACCCACAAAATGGTAATGACAAAGTAGCAACATTATTTTATCTCAATAAAAACTATTGATAAAACAATTGATGTTCTTAAATTATTCTGTTAGTGATATACGGATTATAAAAGTTCTCAGACGTGGTGCCTGGTTCTTTAAAAAGTTAAATTCATTTAAAAAGGATTTTGAAATGACTAAACGTATTATTCTTTCTCTTGCTATATCAGCTATAATTCTAAGCGGAAGCATTGTTTCACAAGGCGCATTTGCACAAGAAGGCGCTCCAGTTGTTGATGAATCTGCTCCTGGTGCTGCACCTTCATCTGCTACAAGCGAAGCTCCAAAAGCAAGCCATGAGAAAGGCAAGCACCATGCTAAAAAAGCTGCGCACAAAAAGCATGCTAAAGGCAAAAAGCATCACAAGAAAAAACACAAAGCTAGCAACTAATTTAGTTAGCAGATGTAAAAGATCAAACAGCCCGCATTTTTATTCGGGCTGTTTTTTTTGTTTTTTAGAATCCTGGCTAATTCGCTAGCCTTTCCAGCTTGCCTAATTCAGGCTGCACTTCCGCCCATTTTGCAACGTTAATTTCGTATCCTATGAGGGTACATGGTGGATATTCGTTTTTTACATCTTTGAGCAACAATTTATCCTCAGGCCTTCCAAGCATAAAAGCAAGTTGTTGAATGGCAGGGTTATGACCTATAACCATTACGGAAAATATATTATCATTTACTTTTGCTATTTCCTTTAAGATTTCACCAACAGTTGAATTATACAGTTTTTTATTAGCTGTTATATTAATATTTACTCCGGCGAAAACAGCTTTAGCTGTAGACATAGTACGCAAGGCATCCGAACAAAGAACCACATCAGGTATAATTTTGTTTTCCAGAATATATGAATTCATGTTTTTGCACATGCGCTTGCCATTTTCATTCAGCGGGCGATCATGGTCGCTCACTCCTTGTGGATGATTTGATTCCGCATGTCTTAATAAGTAAAGCCTTTTCATTAATCACCTCGCAACTAATTTTCCGCCTTCGATTTTATAAATTCTATCGACAATTTCTATAAGCGCAGGCTGACAAGAAATTGCAAAAACAGTTGCATCTTGAGCTATTTCCTTGAAAGTCTCGCAGATTTGCGCCTCTGTTTCCGCATCTAGCTCTGTTGTGGATTCATCAAGTATCAATATATCAGGCTTGTTATAAAGCGCACGCGCTATGCCAATGCGCTGCCTCTGGTCGCTTGATAGTCGAAAGCCATTCTCACCAACAACAGTTTCAAGGCCACCTTCCATTTCCCTGATAAAGACATCTGCCTGCGCTTTTCTAAGCGAGTCCCAAACTAAAATCTCATCTATTTGCTCATCTGGTATACTAAGGGCAATATTACGTTTTATAGTGTCGTCCAATATGCAAACAATCTGCGGTATATAGCTTATATGCCTTCTCCATTCTGCAAGGTTATGCCTGATATCCACACCATCAACTAAGACCTGGCCATTTTGCGGCACAAGTAAACCAAGGAGAATATCCACAAGGGTTGACTTTCCTGAACCTGATGCACCGATTATTCCAACCGAGCTGCCTTTTTTAATAACAAGGTTCATATTTGCCAACACTTGTGTTTCAGAGCCCGTATAGGCGTAGGAGATGTCCTTTATTAAAATTTCATTTATGAATGGCTTATGAGATGATAAACCCGAAACTTGCTCACTTCCCTCCTGAATTCTAAACCCTGAATTCTCCTGACTTAATTCTTTATAAAGCACATCAAGTGTATGGTTATAGTAACGCACTTTTGTGGCAGAAGATATAATGCGGTTGATGGCCGGAATAAGCCGAAAGGCAGCGATCACAAACAGGAAAATGTTTGGCAGCAAATCAATCTTTTGCTTTATAAGGATAATGGATGTTATTACTAGCAAAATCATCCCGAAACTTTCAAGAATCAGGCGCGGCAACTGCTTAACTGCTTCGTAGCATGCTTGCTGGTCTCTTATCTCATGGGAATGCTTACAGACGCGGCTAACAAAAAACTCCTTGCGCTGCAGCACAGTCATTTCCTTCATGCTGCTAAGACTTTTTTTAACCAATTGAAACATTTCCTCCCTGTGGTATTGCACCAATTTACCTAGATTCTTAAAACGCCCACGCAACATTACATAAAAAAATGTTGCGCAAATTCCTATAGTGACAATTGTAGCAAGCATGGCTACTGGCGCTACATATATAAGCAAAGCAAGAATTGCCGCAACAATGAGCGCGTCAGAAATCAATATAAAACATGGTGTGAGTAACCCCGCAAAAAGCATTGAGGTTCCCATGGTAGCATTATTCACCAATTCTGCGTTGTTCCGCTGGAGATAATTTTCATAGGGCATTGATAGATAATTACTTAGCAGGTTTGTAGCAAGCTCGGATTCCGCCCTGGCCAGAAAATTGCTTTGCCAGTAAATAATACAGCTTACAGAAATATTTTTTAACATATAAAATGTTAAGATAAGAAGACCAACTAATATTACAAAATTATTATAAGAGCTTGCATGAAGCAAGTCATAGGCAAGTTTGGGCCATCGATTATTTTCAATAATATCTGGCGATTGAATAATTGATACGAAAGACATAATCCAGAACATACCAAATACTTCAAATATCGCAGCCACACACAGAAATATTATCAGCACGTATATTTTAGTGCGATCTTCTGGCGTAAATATTGCGAATATTTTTTTAATCATACAAATATTTGGCCAATAACCTGCAAATAACGCTTTATCACATCATCCGGGTAGAACTTTTTAGCGGTATCGGCAATCGCCTGGCAGTCCCATTCGCGGGCTAAAACTTCATCTAGCTTATCTGCGAAAAAAGCAATATCACCCTCGGGTATTAAATAACCATTTATGCCATTTTTAATAATTTCTGAAGGCCATGAAGGGCAATCAAACGATACCACCGGAATCCCATAAGCTATTGCTTCAACCATTACCATACCAAAATCTTCATATTCGGAGGTTATTATTAACGCGTCGCTACTGTGCAAATATGGCAAAATATCATTCTGACTTCCAGCAAATGAAATCCGCCCCTCCAACCCTAGCTCCCTAACTTTATCCTTCAGCGGCAACTCAAGATCACCATCACCCACCATTTGCAAAGTAGCATTATGATTTTTCATATTTAAAAGGATTTCCAAAGTTTGGAAAACTCCTTTACCCTCAACCAGACTGCCGAAAAATAGTATTTTATTAGTCTTGTTCTTTTGGGCAGGAATGCTGAGGTATTTAGCTTGAAGCGGCAGATATATAACTGTTATCTTGCTTGCTGGAACATTACAAATAGATTGCAATTCATCAAAAATACTCCGCGATTGCGCGATTATAAAATCAGGGTTGCTCAATAATGTTTTATATAGCCAATTAAGGCAGCTCCTTACAAATGGGTTTTTATCATGTTGCAAATGGTTAGATATGCTGGTTGTGTTCACACCAATGAGATTGTACGGCAAAGGAAGGGAAGTGCGCATGAATGCAGCAAGAGCTGTGAATTCTTTACTCCAAACAAAAAGGTGACGGCACTTATTCTTTGCCAGATAAACCGATAACACAAAAAATATTCTAATTGCATAAAGAATTTTTTCAATGAAGCTCTTACCCGTTTCAATTTCAAGGAACTTCTGTTCAACTTTATCGTTTATAACAAAAGGTATTTCTGTTTTTTTACCAACTATAATGAGGCGCGTGGAAATATTATTTTCTACAAGCGCATTCGCAAGGGTTATTGCCGAGTTAGACAAATCGCTATAGTTAAGCTCTTTTATTAACATGTCGACTCTTTTTGGAGGGCTTTGTGTCATTTATTCCTCGGGTCAAAACTTTTCAATAATTTACTTATAACCATTCTGGATCTTTTCGGCAACATACCTTTTAACACAACCATCACCCAAACATATGCAACCGCAGATACCACAAACTACTAGAACCCACTAAGCCCAATCTTAACCTGAGTGAACAATATTTGAGGCTACCGCGTCTTCAATAATAAACTTTGCAGTGATCTGTAAGCCGCCATTAGAATGCTTTCTACTCTGCACTAAAAAAGGGCTAGCCATCATAGAAATTCATTATGATTGAAACATTAGATTTATACACCACGGAATGCTGCGCACACTGCTTTTTATGTTGCTTATCTATCGCACTATTGTATTTATATCTAGAGTTGGCTAAGTCACAATTTTCAAAATAAATTCAAGAAATATACCATTACTCCGGATTAACTAATGAGCCTTGTTGAAGCCTATTTATTCCTTCTTACAGATTCTTTCATAAGCGGCTTGGTTTTGCCAGCAAAGAACGATTTAGTTTTTACAGCTATGCGCATTTTTGGTGGCTATAACCTACAACTTGCAGCCTTTCTATCAACAATTGGCGTCACATTTGCCGCCTGTATAAACTGGGGCTTGGGAAGGATGCTTCGCTCACTAAAAAAACGCCTACCGAACAACAAGATTTACACCCACTAGCAGAAAAATTGCTGTTTTATATCCGCAAATATGGTTATTTTTCAGCATTTCTTGGCTTTATTCCAGTTCTAGGGCCTCTGCTTACAGTTGCAATGGGCGGTTTTCAGATAAAATTCCAGAAAGTTATTACTATTATTTTTGTAGTTAACCTGCTTTGGCGCGCCTTTTTAATAATTTAATTAGTATTATTAGGTCGTTATCAACCCATGCCTATATAAATGGCTTGACCTTAGGCTAAACTTAATCTAGGTTGGCGCTCCTCCGATTTTTTTGTTTGTGGCGGGCGTAGCTCATCTGGTTAGAGCGCCAGTTTGTGGCATTGGAGGTAGCGGGTTCGATCCCCGTCGCCCGCCCCATTTTAAAGAATCAAGAAGTCCGACAAAGTCCGATTTCCCCTTGTAATTCAACGAAACTCCCTTATTATTAGCCCCATATAGACCGACGCAGGTTTAACCAATCCTAGGGAGTTAGGGGATACATTCGGGGGTATATTCAATTCTTGTATATATTTATACCCCCTCTTATACCCCCTTATAGTTATATGGCATTAACTGATATACTTTGCAAAACAGCAAAACCTAAAGACAAACAGTATAAATTGGCTGATTCTGGGGGAATGTTCCTATTAATAATGCCCAATGGTGCTAGATATTGGCGGCTTAAATACCGTATTGCTGGCAAAGAAAAGATTTTGGCTCTGGGGGTATATCCTGAAGTATCCTTAAAAGAAGCTAGAGACAAACGCGATGCGGCCAGAAAACAAATATCTTCTGGTATAGACCCCTCGCTTGCAAAAAAAAGAGGAAAAACTTCAGATAATCATAAAAACCGAAAACAGCTTTGAACTAGTAGCCCGCGAATGGCACAGCAAGCAAAAAGATAGCTGGACAGAAAAACAAGGCGTGAAAGTGCTT
>Ga0209297_1000386_pt1 | contig 28678 bp, 35 predicted proteins | sample S_130805_MF_Meta_FD_187322 | JGI IMG/M metagenome (GOLD analysis project Ga0209297, IMG submission 187322) | Freshwater microbial communities from Lake Simoncouche, Canada to study carbon cycling - S_130805_MF_MetaG (SPAdes) (version 2) | ecosystem: Environmental > Aquatic > Freshwater > Lake ...
ATAACATTGGTTAAACATTGCATTAAAACTATTACAACTTGCAGTATTAAATAATGGCACTGAATCTAATTCATAACATTGGTTAAACATACTGGCCATATTTGCAACATATTGAGTATTAAACAATGGTACTTGAGTTAATGAAAAACATGCGGAAAACATTGTACTCATATTTGTACAACCGCGAGTATTAAACAATGGTACTTGAGTTAATGAAGCACAATTTTGAAACATTCCATACATATTTGCAACATATTGAGTATCAAATAATGGTACTTGATTTAATGCACTACATCCGGAAAACATACTGAGCATGGTATTTGCAACTGATGTAGAATAAAAACTAACATCTCTTAATGCACTACAATTATAAAACATATAACTATAATATGTAACAGATGATCCAGTTTTTAAATTACCAATATATGCTTTTTCAAGCATACGATGTACTACCTGCTGTGCGGCGGTGGTTAACGTAAAGGTTTGTATTTGATCACCATTTACTGCAATATCTAACCATTGAGAAAATGTATTCGACGATGATACAGTTGGATGTCTAACATTTAAATTAACTGCAGTTAAATCAGAAGCAATTGGAGTTACTGATATAATTGCTTGTTTATATGATAATCCATTATGTGTAATCAACGTAGTATTTGATATATCAAATGTAGTATAATCATATATATGAGTTGCATTTGTTCCAGAAGTAATTGTTTCTATAGTTCCATCACCCCAATCAATTTGATAAGATCCTATTGAAGTGTTTGCATTTAATGCAATATAATTTGATTCCGGTAATACTGCAACTAATCCAACAAATTTTTGTAAACCATTAACACTCGGTAAAGTTAACCAATTGGGATCTCTTATCCATGTACTTGGAATTTTATATGGTATATTTTCAATTGATTTAGTACTAGTTAAAGATCTTGAAATATTTTTAACTGACATTATGCAATCTCACTTCCGTATACAGAGAATGCTACGGTTGCTGTTCCAGCATAAACTGATACAACATCAGTGGTTGCTAAAGTAATACCAAGTGTTAAAAATAATGTATCATATTGATTCACCGGAGTATCATATACGATATAATGCTGATTAGCAATACCTGCACCTGCAGGTTGTACTGCAACTCTTACAGTCGTACTTACACCTAAGTTAGCAATCACTAATGTAGAGCATACTGTACTTGTTGCACTTGGCACTGTATAAAGTGTTGTTAAAGTTGTTGCTGCTGGATTTTGTTGTCCTAAGACTTTGTATGTTGTAGCCATCTTACGCTCCCATTAATAAAAAGTTTGTTTCTAAACCACTTGTTCCGCCACCTGCGGCTGGAGTTGCCCATGATAATACACCACCACTGCCTGCAGTCAATACTTGACCAGTACTTGGCATTGATGTTGGCCAATTGGTTGATCCTAATATAATCTGTCCTGTATTTGGGGTAATCATTACATTACCACTACCGTTTGGCGATATCATAATATTTCCGTTTGATACGGATACAATTGAAAATGAATTTACATCCAAGTTACCACCAAGTTGTGGGGTTGTATCTTCTAATACATTTTCAAGTTTATACGTATTCAAGTTAGTAAAATTAGCATCACCTTCTACCCAGGTTAACGCAGAGCCTTTACCTGCTCTTGTTACAATTGTTGTCATCTCAGTTCCTTAAAAGAAAAAGGGTGCCAGAATAGACACCCTTGATTAAAACAATTAAGCCAAAGAGATTGACAAATTGCCTGAAGTAATTTGGAAAGTGTCACCTGAGTCAATTGCTTTTGCAGTAGTAACAGCACCCCAGAACAAAACGTTTCCGCCTGTTGCAGCATCCATAATTGCAACGTGAGTAATTGTTCCCCATGCAGCAGTTGCAGTAGCGAAAGTTACTGTAGCATTAGTAGCAGATGTACCACCACTAGCAGCAGCGAATGCAACACTCATACGTGCGTATGCAGTACCTGATAAACTAACTTCGTCAGTTAATGTACCTGCTTCTAAGTTAGCAGCAGCATTACCTGATGTATTAATGAACAAACCTAAGTGAAGGCTAGTTGGTTGTGTGTAAGCAGTATTTTTTAGAACGTGATCTAAAACTTTGTTTTCTAAGTAATTTGATGCAGCAGTCATTTGTATCTCCTATAGGTAAAATGTTTGTTTGCACTCGTATTTATGTAATCTTTAAAAATCTTCAAAAATTGTTAAAAAATTATTATCCATTATCTTCATCTTTCCATTGTGCATATGGAACATATGTCATGGTATCAGTAAATGTTTTTGTTTCACCGTTATATGTAATTCTATAATTAATGCTAACAGATTGATCTGGTGGTGGCAATTTAAATGCTGAATGTTGTTCATCTTTATAATAAGTCCATGTTCCTTGTCCTATTATTTGATTAACTTCGGCACCTGTACCTGTATAAATTAATGGACATTTTGGTGTAATTTTAACATTATTTTCACTAGTTCTATTAGCAGTTACATTATTTTTATTAAATGTTGCATTATATAGGGAAAGATCAATTTGACCAATTGTACATGACATGTGTAATGTATATGTACCTTCATATTTTAAATCACTTGGATTACTTAAAGTAAAATCTTTTAAATCAACAGGATATCCTGATGTAAATGATGCATTTGTTAATTCAGTTGTTGTTAATTCATTCTTTCCCATTAATCTACCATTTATACTCGTACTAATTGGGCCTGGATTATAAATGTATTCCATAGTAATAATTGAACCTGCAATATTAGAACATTTTACATATCCATCACCGTTATATGTACTTGATATTGAATAATATGATCCTACTTTTGGAAGTGTATAGGTAGCACCATAAAACTGTTCAAATTCATATCTTACATAAAATGGGCCACTTCCATAATTGATTGGTTTAGATAACCTTAAATCAACTGAAAGTGATGTAGATGATGAATCTAATTTAACTGTCCAATGTTTTCCAATTGTACATGATTTTTCCCACGGTCTAGGTTTAGGAACATATGGAACATAATAAGTTCCAGGTTTAACAAATGATAATGGACATACTTCACCTGCAGTTGATACACTTGATGTATCAGTAGGTTTAGTGATTGCATTACTACTTGTTCCGGTTCCTGCAGATGCATTGATTGTAACTGTTACATTATCTTCTGATTGAGTAGCAGTAACACCATCACCGACAAAATTAATTGATTTAGTTTTTTTGGTTAAAATAGTACCTTCATCTTTTGTAATCAATGATGATAGTGGTGTAGTATCGCCAAGTAAGTCAATACCAGTTAGATCTTTTAATAATCCCATTATGGCTGCAAAGATACCACCTTCTACACTTCCTCCTAATAACTTATCCAACGCACTAAGCAATGCCATAGCGCCTAATGCTAATCCCATTTGCCCTAAATTAATATCATCCTTAGCAATTTCTTTGTTAGCATTCTTTTGAACAATACCAGTTTTTGGTGTTCTAAGTTGACGAGTTAATGTAGTAGTATCATATACAATTGAATTATATTCAAGTGCAGTAACACTAAGACGTAATTCACCATTATTTGAATCAGATTCTGATATACTGATTACTCTAAATAATTTACTTGTATATCCATATATTGAATTAGTTATAGTGATTAAATCACCTGCTTGTAAACCTAAACTTGTAAAGTCAGTATCAAATTTAATAATCTGATCAATACGACTTTGTTTAAGTTGTACTGCACCAAGTAGTTGTGCCTGTACAGGATCATTAACTGTATCAAAAGATAATTTTAATATCTTTGATTGTTCATTTGGTAACCAATCAACAGTTGGGATAGTTTGAATTACTGTATCAGTTTGATCAAGTAGATCTTTGTGTGGAAAATCTACTTGGACTTGATTATAATAATCGGTCATACCAGTAGTACTCAAAAGAATACTACCAATAATATTTGAATCATTGAAACTCTTTACAGAAGTTCCAATTTGATTTACAATTACTGACCATTTACCTGTATGGACATCAAATGTAAGAAAAGAATTACAAGAACTTGTTAATATTTCTAAATTCTCTAAAACTGTTTTATTGGTATCCAAGATACCATTTATTTGATATATTTTTGATATTGACATCTTGTTTCCTTAACTTGCTTTAATAATAACTATACCTGTTTTACCGGCACCGCCATCTTGTAATGTATATGTTGTTCCAGTTTGACTATCATGAATAAATCCACCTCCATATCCACCAGATCCAGGAATATTATAATTTAATGTAGTTGCATGATTTGCAGGTGCCGAACGTAAATCACTTGTTACTGTATTAACAGTTAATGCAGATGGATTTGAATTAGCCGTGCTACCTTGACCAATATCACCACCATGTCCTATTTCATAATTATCTACTGATTCTAAAATTGAATATTGAATATCGATACCATCTGCAGAATTTAATAAATCAAGTCCTCTACCATATTGATAAGTGTGTAAATCACTTCTTTGACCAATAGTTTGAGATATTTGTTCAACATTATTTAATTTATATGAAATTGTATTGAGTACAGCATTATTACTTCCTCTTCCACCAGTTGCAGTATATGTTGTGCTATTACTAAATGTAATTAATGAATTAGTTCCATTAGTTGCAGATAATCTATCTGGGATGATTATTATTTTAGATGCAATATATCGTCCTCTTGTTGATGAAGAAGACTCAACACCATTACTACCAACTCCAACAAATAATCCATTTGAATTTACTGTAATTGCATTTAATTGTCCATATGTTGATGATATTAATGTAGGTTCGGTCCAATTGGTACCATCAATTGAAGTTGTATAATATGGATAATTATAATTATTCCATCCAGTTGCTACAAAAACATTATCTTTACTACATGTAATTGATTTTAACACTAACGAAATTGTTGTATTATTGATAATAGCAGATTCGGTCCAATTGATACCATCAGTTGAAGTTGTATAATGTGGTTCAAACCCAATACTACCTCCACCTCCAACTGCAACAAATAATCCATCTGAATTTACTGTAATTGCATGAAAAGAACTATCCGATGTTACCATTGGAGTTGGACCACTCCAAGTTGTTCCATTAGATGATACTATACTGTTAGTATCAGCAACGGCAACAAATAATCCATCTGAATTTACTGCAATTGATACAGAATGTAACGCTGGAAAGTTTACTACAAACTCCGCCGGCGATATAGATATAGGTGCAGCCCATGTTATACCATTATATGAAATTGAATAAGCAGGTGAACCATAAGTTCCACCAACCTCAATTCGATATCCAACTGCTATAAATATATCATCTTTACTACATGTAATTGCATTTAATCGGATTTGGTTACCAGGAGAAATTGGTATTGCAGTCGGTGTTGTCCATGTTGTTCCATTACTTGAATATGAAGATACCGTATATCCACTATCATTTTCACCAATTGCAACAAATAATCCATCTGAATTTACTGCAATTGAATTCAATTGAGCATTTACTGTACTACCATTCATTAATGATGGTGTTGTCCATGTTGTTCCATTACTTGAGGTTGAATATAAAGGATCACTAGATGAATTATAACCAACTGCAACAAATAATCCATCTAAATTTACTGCAATTGAAGTCATATAAGCATTAGTTGTTGAATTAATTACAGACATCGATGGAACTGCAGCAAACGAAATAGATGAAGATTTTGATTGAGAAAATAAACCTCCAGCACCGACCGTACCAGTTATAATATTAGTTACTGCAGAAGTATTGATAATTTGATTAGTATTGACTAATAAAGATCCACTCCAACCACCATTACCTATTTTACAGAATCCATAATTTGGTAACGGACTTATAGAATTATAATATAATGAACCTGATCCACCACCTCCGCCTCCAATTATTGCATAATTTATAGTTCCATAATAATATGAATCTAATGGTATTGCATATGTAAATGCACCTGCAGTATTATAGATAGATGTAGTCGTTATAATTGTTCCAATAGTACCTGAATAAGATAAATTAAAACTTACTGTTTGTTGTAATACTGAATTGCGATATTTCTTAAACGTAATTGTAGTAGATGCTGTAGAATCTTTTACAGGATAATATTTTATTTCACTAAATTTAGAATTAATTGTAGTATATGTTCCAGTATAACTTACCATTTGTAATGGAGTAGTAGCCGATGCACCTGTTAAATATCCAGTTGTACATCTAACTTCAATTGTAAATGTTGCAGTCGGAAATCCTGTTTCTAAATATGGAGTATTTGTCGCAAAGATTGCAGTACCGATATTTTTATCATATGTTCTTGCTGCGGTAATATTATATGTATGATCATATGATGGTATTGCAGATACTGTTGATAAAGTTGATAATGCAGCATTATATTGATAAGTGTGGCCATAAATTGGAATTATATATAATGATGCAACTGATGAAAGTGCAGGGCTTGGTCTAAATATAATGTTATTATGTATAATACTTGTACTAATAGATGTTAAATTTGCAGTCAATCTTACTGGACTTAATAACATCCATCTACAAATAATTATTGGATTAAATGCAGATGGTAAATTAATATAAGGATCAAAAGTATAATTTGGTAATACATTATAATCAAACTCTACATCCATATAACTTCTGCATCGTATATTTGCAAGTTCAATTGAAGGATAAGTCGGTGTACGATCATATCCATAACTTGCATTGCATGCAAATACAAAATTAGAATTCATTATAACATCTTTTGGATTTTCACCAATATTACATACAACAGTGAATTTAGAATATAAATCAACTGATCCAGATTTAGATGTTTTTGCTTCAATTGTAAAATTACTAAGCATTTCTACAATAGCACTTTGTGTTGTACCAACCGTACTTGATATAGATGGAACACGTAATACAACAGTTGATTCCATTCTTGCAATATAATAAAATCTTGTATCAAATTCTAACCAAGTATAACTTTGATCTAAGTTTAAATCAGAATCAAAATATACAATACTTACTTCAAGATACCAAAATGGTGAACTTGCATAGTTACTTGGTAAATTCCAAGTAAAGTTTTTAATCAATTCCCACTGTGCAACTGTAGTAATACCATTTAATGTATAAACAGATCCACTCGTAGATAAAGTAACACCACTAGGTAATGTTGCAAATGTAATACTACTTCCTGATAATGCAGGTATTCTTTCTGTTTTAATTTCAACCCGATATCTTACATTAGCCGTTTCTGGTCTAATAATCTCAGCAATACCAACAATAGGATTTACTAAAACTGTCGTTGAACTAATATCCAATTGGTTGTAATATGTAATTGGAGTATAAGTTAAATTTACTCCAGATGGACGTTCATCAGTATATGTTACTGTTTGATTTGATGCATTATTAAGTTCTGATAATGATTGCATTATAAATTAATCTCCGAGGTTGGTATTGATCCACCATATATGGTATTAGTCATATAATCATATAAACAATCACCTGGCTGATTCATTGAATTAATAATAGTGAATTTAAATTGACCTAACTTAGTTAAACTCTTTGCTGAATCATATTTGATCTTAACAATAGCAAATACTAAATTACCCATTATATGTTCATTTACATTCCAACCTGGCATTATATCATGGGCTGGTGCAGTAAGGCCTGAATAACCAGATGGCATTGCTGGCATTAATGAATTACCTGCATAACACCATACATGTACTAATCCTGCATAATTTGAATCTTTATTTCCATCTCTATCAACAGTGTAATCTAATGTAGTACCATCATTTTTGAATACAATCTTATTATCATCCAAATAGATGCTATTGAATGTAAATGTTGAATCAGCACCTTGACCTAGGTTAACTTTACCTGTCTTCTCGCATATGGTAATACAGAAGTACATGGTTAAGTTATCACTTGCCATTACTGCATCCGTAATAATACCGCCTAATGTTGTTTGTCCATATACAACAGGTATCTTATTCTCTGGATTAGCATTATTCTGCATCCTAGTTTGTGCATCAGGTTTTGTTGTAGTAGTCTGAGTACTTTTTGTTACTTGACTTAACAAATAACCAAGTAATGCAGTCTTTGCTACCCCACCAACAAATCCTCCTGTTAAATCTCCTAAAAAACTCATTATTCTTCCTTAAGGTAAATTGCCAAAATTATAATTTGAACCAGTTAATGATGTGACTCTATCCATTGCAATATCTGCTGGAAAATATAACTTTTGATCATATGGGTTAGTTCTTCTTCCTTTAACAGAGGAACTTAATACATCAATTACGCTCTTACAAACAATTGATACTGTATTTGTTGTTTGGGTAGTTCCCCACTGTTCATCAATACCATAGTTATTGATTATACCAAAGAATCTACCCATTGGATTACCTGTAATTGCAAGTACTTCATTAGTTACTGGATCAAGTAATACTCTAAAAATTGCAATCCTGCTACCTTTCATGCTTGAATTTAATATAGTCGAAACAGTTGTTGGAAGTACAGAACTTAATGTAATTGTTACTTCATTGGAACTTGATCTAATCTCACTTATGCTTGATGATAGATCAATAATTTCACCTTGACCATAATATGTTTCTTGTATACCATTGATAGTAACATTAATAGGATCTATTGAATCACTAAATGTTATAACTGTATTTGATGCAGTATCACCAGGATTAACTTTATATTTCTTAACATCAATCCTTACTATTAAGGCTGACTTAATACTTGAGTATGGGGTTAAATTAATCATAGGATATCCTCTGTAAAGATGAATGGACCTGTCCACTCTACGATGCCTAATGGGGATATCTTATAGTCAGGTAATTGGGTGCATTTGATTTTAAAATTACATGCTCTACCAATGACTAATGAATAAGATCCATTTGCATCAAGTACAGGTCTATTTAACTGCACAATATTTCCAGTGTTCACATCCGCTGTTACAGTATATACCTTTCCAGTACTTCCAAGTTGGATTAAATCACCTACTTTCAATTTCTGTGTACCACTCGAGGAAGTTAATGTAATACTCGTTGCACCTTTGACTGCAGTTGCTACCCAATTGGTAATATTACTTGAGTTACCTTGATACCCAAAGATATAATTCACAGAAGCACGATCAAAGTTAATTGTTGCAGAGGTAAATTGATTCAATGCATTGATTGCTTCAATATATGGTCTAGCATCTTTCCAATATGTACCTGGACTTGGAGTAACTGTGAATCTCCAAATGTTGTTACCACGTGATACAGATCTTACTGTCTGATCACGTGAAGTTGTTTGGGCTACTATATCCCGTTTGTTGACTTGTACATCAACTGCATTATCTATAATCCATTGGAAACTCATTATCTTACTCCTGGCATTGATTTAGCGCCTTGTTGTGTTACAGCATAGATAAAGTTTGGATCTGCTGCTATCATTTGTTTGAAACTCATTGCATCAACTGCACTAATATTGTAAGTGATATGTGTCATACCAGTACCTTGTCCAAGTTCGTGATTTGGAATAACAGTTCTACCGGCAGCACCTGTAAGTATTTCAGGACCACGTTCACCTACTAATACTGGATTGTTAGTTGGAATCATACCACCATTAGCAAATCCAAGCATGCCAAGCAATCCACCGCTACCACCTGTACTACCGCCACCTGATGATCCTAGGAAGAGACTAGCCATGGTTTGTTTAATTTGGCTTCTAAGTAATTCTTCAAGCATACTAGCAACAAAACTTTTCCATTCAAGTTTACCTGTTTTAGCAAAGGTAACAATCATATCTTCCATACCACTCATTGTTTTAGAGAATATACTTTCTGCTTGTTTGGCTGCATTGGTTGCATCATCAACATATGAATTCATTGCATTCTTCCAACCAGTGCTAAACTCACGATTCAAATTATGTAATTTAGAAGTATTGGCTTGCAATTCATCAATACCTTTTTTAGATGCTGCGTAGTATGCGGCAACATCAGCAGCAGGCATTTCAGATGGTTTAATATTACGTCTCGATGCCTCTGCTTCAATTTCCGCTTTACCACTTGCTTTAGCCGCGGCTTCGATATCATAATATTGTTTACCAAGTTCGCTTAATCCAGTTTTATCGATATTATCTCTAATGCCTTGGAGTTTATTCTCAGTATCAATCTGTTGTTTGATATTGTATAATTCCAATTGATGCTGTTCATTTGCTTTCGCTCTTGCTTCAGTTAACCCTTTGATAGCATCCTGTTGTTTATTATATGCCGCGGTAACATCGTTGATACCTTGTTGCAATTTAGGAATCATTGCTAAGTCTGATTCAGAACCAGTTGATTTCTTAGCAGCAATATCAGCATTCAACTCATCAATTTTAGATTTATAATTAGCAAATGCGTCAGTGGTCATTTCAAGTGCAAGTCTTTGACGCTCATTTAATGTAATAGCATCAGTGTCAACTTGATATTTTACCATCGAGGCTTGTGTTGCATCTTTATAAGCAGCAACTAATTTGGCTAATGCAGCAGTTTCTTTAGATATCTCATCAGCAACTTTCTTCTCTGCTTTAGATTGTTCCTCTTTGGCTTGAGCAATCTTTTTAGTATTATCTAAACCTTCTATAGTTGCTTTGGCTTGTTCTTTTCTAAAATCTTCAACTTTCTTACTGGCTTCTGATGCTGGATCACTGAATGATTTAAACCAATCTGCAAGAGATTCCATTTTAAAGAATGCAGCAATCATGGCTCCTAATTGCAATAAAGGTTTAAATGCAGGTAATAGTTCTCTACCTATTATACGTACAGTAGCCATGGCGCCTTCGCCTAATGCACCAAATATTTGACCTACTGATAAGGCACCCATTCTTAATGCGCCTGGCACGGCTACTAATAGTCCAAAGAAATCTCTTGCTGCTGTCCACCCGCCTGTAAGTGCTGCTCTTATTGCAGTTCCTGCTCCAATTGCTGCAGCACCAAGTAATGAAAATCCTTGAAATAATTTACCAACAATTGTAAAAGTTGCTAGTAGTCCAAGTACTTCAAGTATTATCTTTAATGGACCAATGATTTGATCAATATTAGCAGCCAATGATTGCATACTAGCCGCAATATATTCAATGGCTTTAGCAGTATTTTGTCCAGTTTGTGTATTCTTTTCAAACTCATTAAATGCTACTTTGGATTGAGTACCTAGGATAGTCATTGCATCGCTAATAGTAGGTGTCATTTTAGCAAATGCAGTTGCAATTTCATCAGCACCATGTTTTAATGCACTTAACATTACTGTGGCTGTAATTTTGCCTTCAGATCCTAATTTTTTAATTTCTTGTGTACTAACACCCATTTCTTTAGCAAGTAATTTAACAATGATAACATTGCCTTCAAGGATGGCTCTTAATTCATCCCCTTGGAATCTACCAGCACTTAAGCCTTGACTAAATTGTAATAAGACACTATTTGTTTCAGCAGTAGTTGAACCAGTTAATTTAATGGCTTGTGCTAGTGTAGTAGTATATTGTGCTGCTTGTCGTTGATTGATACCAAGATTATCACTTACCATCATCATCTTATTGTAAACAGATGCAATGCCTTCCAATGGGGTTCTTGTTACGTTAGCAATAGCGGCTAATGCAGTAAATTGTTTATTAACATCTTCTTGATTCTTAGCAGTAACTCGTAATCTATTATTGATACTGGTTACTGTATCACTTAGGTCTGCTAATGAATTAATTGATACCGCGGTTACCATTGCTCTAAATGCATGGCCAAGACCTACTGTAGTACGATCAAGTTGGGTTAAAGAATTTTGCAACCTATTAATTGATTGTAATGCTTGACTAGTGTTGATATTAATATCATATGATGTACTGGCCATTATCCTTTCCTTAAAATAATTAAATCTGTTTTATTTTTAAGCCAAACAAATAATGGCTTTGTCATACCAATCGGTGCTTGTTGACTATGTCCATTATCCAATGCAGTAGCATATTCATAATCTGCTTTAATGGTTGTTTTGTTTTTTAATTGCGTATGTCTTCTTGCATTACCAGTCTTAATAGGAGTTAACTCCTTCATCTTGGCTGTTGTTTGTGCAGGAAGTTGATTTAAATCTTTACTTAATTGGTTTAGTCTAAGTCCAATACCATCTGCAGACTTTTGTACACTAATACTAATCATTATTCGTCCCTCGCTCTTTTAAGCATTTCTATCATTTCACTTTGACTTGGATGTTTGGAAGATGGGGTAATTCCATTTTCCTTATCATGCAAATATTTAACGTATTTTGAACTCAAATCCAAAACCTTTAGATCAAATGTAGTTGCTTTAGCAAGTGCTTCACTTGGTAAGCAATTATAGCGATGTGCTAGATTATCTAGAGTTAACATGGCAAGTACCTCATTACTCTCGAAGTCTATGTCATCGCTGATTACTTTCCCAATAATTCAGTAATTTTAGTAATAACTTTTAGTAATATTGTTGTTGGAATTGTAATGCCATCTTTAATGATTTCTTTACCTTCTGGATCAAGAATCAATGTACGTACAATATCAATCATTCCAGTAGCATCATTTTCTGTATTGTTTGCTAACTTAAGAAAGACATCAAGTGGTTGGCGATCCCATGTATGGAATTCAAGTGGTTCTCCGTATTCTTTGACAACATCTTCGTCATCAATTACTAAAGAAATAAGTTGTGGTTTTGAGGCTATTTGGTTTAAATGCATGATTAATCCTTTCTGTTTATCAATTCGTTGGCGACGACTAAAAGAAAGTTTAGTCTGCTTTGCGCCTTTGTTATATCTATTTGAGCACATTTTATTTCGTTACCTGCTTTAGCAAGTTCAGCAACAACACTTTTAAGTAATTCATTGCGGCTCTTATCTTCTAATATGGTCATTTCTTTTTATCTTCTCTTGTTACAGTATTGCTATCTAATTAATTACCTTATCTGGTTATGGGCCATATGTTAATAACTTGATCATTACTACTATAAGCCGCACACCTTTTTGTAAAAGTATAATGGGGGACAATGCCCCCATTATTAAGCAATATTACTCAGTTGCACTAACTGTAAAGTCACCAGTTACAGTAATAGTAATTGGAGATACCCATACAGGGCTATCAGCACTAACAGTTGGAGCAAGTCCAGTAATATAACCTTGGCCTTTGATGAACTTATCAGTTGCACCGCCTTCTTCAAACTTCATTGAAAAAGTTACCAATGTTTTGTTTCTAGACAAACCTAAGATGCCTTGTGCAGCAACAGTATCAGTTTGTGTTGAACCAATTGTAGTTCCAAAGAATGATACTGAATCAACAACTAAGTTCATTGCTAACGAGTTAGTAGATGTAGTTGCGATTTGTTTTTTAGCAGTTGAATCTAATTGTGACCATGAAAAGATATCATTTGATGCATTCATGGTAATATCTTTTAATGCAGGCACAGTCAATGGTGATGCGCCTAATGTTAAAGTACCAAGTGCAATGCCGGCGTCTAATTTAAGAACGATTTGGCTTGCTGTACCTGGTGCTGGATTAATATAGTTACTCATTTGTTTTCCTTATATAAGTTTGGTAAATGTAAATTCAATCATGGTAACAAGCATGTCATTGACATAATCAGTTGTTGATTTAGCATCCTTTCCAAGACCGTGTGGTACAGTAATTGAATCTTTTGCTAGTCTAATCAATGATACTACTTGTGCATAATCTGCTGGTAATTGTTTTGCATCTATTGCGAAGTAAACCTTTACGGTATGAACCGATTGATCTACATCTGGGGAATTCAATAATGGAATGAATGCTGTTATTTCTACTTGTTCCACATCAACATAAATTCTTTTTGGATTCTTCAAATATAGTTCAGTTCCAGAACTAAATGGTAATTCATCACTAGTACTAAAGTTCTTTAACTTCAATCCTTTGATATACGCCAGTATGTCTGATCTCATCTTACTCTCCGTAGATTAATATGTCCGGGGTCCTTTTCTGTACTTTGGATTGTTCCATCGTCATTAAAGTCATACCAGTCACCTGCAGTTATTAATTCATTAAACAACGCTTCCGCTTTGTTATTATAATAACCCATTTTATTACGTTCTGAACTATCCTGGTTACCAAAGTCAGCAATGCTGGGTAAAATATATTCACCCAGCGCCATGTATACACATAAATCTGTAAAATCATTTTGTCTTGCGATAATTTGACTTGGATCTAATGCAGGTACATCTGCCTTTGTGCGGTAAGTAGTTTGTCCATTATGCTTGACATAATAAGATATCCACCAATCACTTGCACGTAATTTAGTAAGTAATCGTTCAGTTGCTCTTTGGAGTGCAGACTCAATAATACTTTCAGAAAGGCCTTCATTAGTATCAAAAAGTCTTTGATCATGATCTAGGACATCTTGATACTCAGCAAAACAAATAATTGAATCCTGTACAATGAAAGCCATATCAGTTTCCTAATTAAAGAGTTGCGTCAGCAGTTAATTTCAAACCTTGGTTTGCATTAATGATAGCAGCACCTGCACTTGCAGTCAATACTAAATCAGTTGCACGAGCAGCCGCTTGACGTTGTGTTTCTAAACCAATTGTTCCACGCATTGCATGTCCAATTGCACCTTGTGTAAAGATAGCACCAACAGCATCACCTAAACCATCAATTGAAACTAAACCTGATTCAAAGATTTGAACACCAGCAACAGTACCAATATAACCAGCAGATAAAATTTGGTTACCTAAGTTAGAAAGTGCAGCAGCACCAGTTGTAATTGACAATTCTTTTTTCAATGCATAAGCAACTTTTGGGTTAACAACAGCATAGAATGGACCAACATTTTTGCTTGAACGTAATGAAGCAACTGCTTTCAAAATATGATCAACAGTTAATTCAGCACCAGCACCTGGACCTGCTTCAGTAAAACCTGAGAACAAGTTGAATACTTGTGCATCCATTGATTCAGCAATAGCACGACCTGATTGGTCACCTAATTGTGCTAAAACATTTGAGTAAGAACTATCACGTAATACGTCAGTTACTTTATGGTAAACAACGTGTTCAGCCAATGTAATTGTTTGTGAAGTTGTGTTTGTATCAGCAGCACTTGCAGCAGATTCATCAGTAATTAATGAAGCAGCAACTGAAGCCCATACTGGAACTTGTACAATTTTACCAGCGTTAGCAGGTACGTCGAAAGTAGTAACCAATTGACGTGCAATTGAACTTTCGTATGCTTGGTATTGAGCAGCACCAACTAGGTTTGCGAATAATTCGCTATTGATTGTAGATGTATTTGACATGTAATTTCCTTAAAAGTCTTTTTAAATTTTGCCTTTGGCTCTTGCCTCAGCATATAGTTTTCTATGTTCTGGATTCTTCATATCCAACTTAGATAAATCTATACCGTTGTTAACGTTCAACGTATGGCTACTTTGTGTATTAGTAGTACTTGGAGTTGGTTGTACAAAGTGCGGATTAGTATCCAGGAATTCTTTTACTAAGTCTTCAACTTGTAATAAAGAACCTGAATCCGTATATCTAACACTACCTTTTTGATCAATAACTTCAACTTCGCCATCTTGGTTTAACCTTACGTTAGATGCCAATAAACTTTTAACTTGTTCTGGATTTACACTACGATATTTGGCAGCGGCACTAACAAGAGGTGTATTAACACGGTAATCTTGGATGATTATATCTCGTTTTTGGATTTCTGAATCCTTTTTTGCAGCCAATTCCTGTAAAGTCTTTTCAAATTCACCACGCTTAATTTGCTCTGCTTGCTGACGTTGATCAGCCTCAGATACAAGTCCACGAAGATATTCTGGATCGCCCAGACCATCATATTGTTTTTTGACTTTATTTTCTACACTGGAACGTGTACGTGCCATCATGGCATCCACTTCCGCTTGTGTATAGGTTTTGTTTGCTTGTGCCTGACTGTCATTCTCAGTAGCGTCAGTTGCTACATCATTTGCCAATGTTTGATCGGTCATTGTTACCTCGCCTCGTATGAGTAAAATATGTTTGACAACCCTTGTTGTCTATGCTACTATTTATATAAAATATACATTTATGGGGTAAAAAGCAGCCATTACTTGTATAATGACTGCCTTTGTATTATTTCTTATACTTAGGTTTCTTCTTCTTTGGCGCTGCTTTATAAGCCATGGACATTGCAATTGCCACTGCTTGTTTGTGTGACATACTGGGATGCTTCTTCATCTCTGTTCCTATGTTCTTGCCAATCGTTTTTGCTGAATACCCTTTCTTTAACGGCATGTTAATCTCCTTACTCTTTCTCAACTAATCCATTTAGAAACGCATTACGTTTACTCATGAAGTCATTGACTATTATGTTTTCTCCAGTCATTGGATTAAACATCTCTTCTGGTGACTCAAATGGTTCTGCACTGTCATATGGAACGGTCTGACCATTCATTAAAGTAACCACTTCTGGTAATATTAAATCAGCATCCTCACCTAGGAACTCTACTAACTCATGATCCACTAGTGCAATTACTCTTGGATCAGTTGCGGCTGACTTGACTTTAACCAATTCATCTATTTCACGGCTTGTATCTCTTATATTAAAGGAACCTGGATATTCGATACATCCATCCCATGTTGTACCCATATACTCAGCAAACAGTTTCCATAGTTGTTCTTCAGCAAGTTCAATGTTATCAGCCTTCTCACTTAACTTAGCATTTAACAATTGAAATTCTGTTTCCATTGCAACACCACTTAAGGTTTGATTCAATGTACTTCTAGTAGCACCTGTATTAGCCATTTTATCAATTGAACTAATTGTATGCTCAATGCTTTCATAGATACTTCCTACGTTAGCACCATCGAAGTTAAGAAGGTATGGTTTTAAGCCAGGATCTAAGTTCTCTGGCATATGGATCAAAGATCCTGCACCGATACCTGCATTTGTTTCAGGTGTCTTAACAAGTGATGGGTGTGAATCTAAACGTATGGTTTGTTCTACTTCACTTGTTGCATTATAGATAAATCGTTGAGCGTCAGCAATATCTCCAATGTCACTAACACCAATACCACGTACAGTACTACGAGCGTTATAACATATAATTGCGGGGATTTTTCCAAGTCCGTTGATTTCTGTGTAATCTTCATGTATAATAGAATCCTGTATGTTAACAACTGTTGTTCTAATTGTTTCTTGTGTCCATTCTTTTACAGTATGAACATCACCATTAATATCTTCTAGGTATTTAAAATATCTTAATTCAAAACGGCCTGCAGGCGAACGTGTCCAATTCCAATCAAGTACTACCATTGGGGTCAAAACATTTACATATGGGCGAATGCCAAGTGCTTGTTCATCTGCTCTAGTATTTGCATTAATGTTTGGTTTAGCAACAATGATCCAACTATGTCCAAAGACACTTGCCCAAGTAGCAACATCTTTCATAAATGCATCAAGGCTTCTACCCTCAAAGTCAGCATCCTTAAGGAAGTCTTCAATCTCTGGCATGTTCTCCAATGCTCCAAATTCTCTTTCTGGACACTCACGGAATAAGAAACTATTGTATACAGAGATTATACTCTTACAATGATTCTCTAATGGGGTTGCTAAAAGTCTTGCATTATATTCACCGTCAGTTTCAAGTTGATATCTGGTCAAATGTGCGGCTTCTCTATATTCCTGTCCACCTAAGTATGATTCTAAAAGATATTTCCATTGGCTTAGATAAGTCGTATAAAGCCTATTGCCTGACATAATCTCTGCGATTTCTTGTTCAATTGTTTGTATTACATTCATTATTTTTCCTTAGTTAATTGAATGACCCCAACGAGTAGGTTCCATTGGTTCAATATCTCGTTTGATGGGGAATAAGTAATCCACCATATAACCTAATGCGTCCATTTGATGATCATAGCCGGATCCTTTATCAGGTTGTTGTGTACCTTCTTTATACGTATGTCTTTCTAAGCCTTCAATTGTGTACTTACAATTACTGCTTACATAAAGGTGGTTGTTACCCATGGTATCTTTTAATCTTGCATTGACTGCGTTTATTCTGTCCCTTACTGGGGTATGGGAGTTTGGTACTTTAACAGTGAATCCAGCATTCTGTAATATGGTTAAATCAGTTGAGCCACCTGCACTTGTTTTACGTTGTCTACATGCAGGATCTGGGAATGCCCATATTCTAGATTTAGGATACCTTTGTTTAATTTCATCAACTGCTTCTTGTGTGTTAGATCCAAATATTCTTATTTCGTCTATAACGTGCAGAATATCATTACTCCTAGTTGCAATAACAACAGACATTGGATCAATGTTAAAGTCCCATCCTGTATATAATACACTTTGATCATATTCGCCTTGTTGGATTACATTCTCCTTACGATCAAATGCATAGTATATTCTACCGGCATAAGTCTCAAATGTAGCCATAAACTCTTGTCTAAATGTTCTTTCATCCAAGTCACGTTTGGCTGCTTCAATCTCTTCTAGTTTAACATTACCACCATCAACTGTTGTAAATTGAAAACTGCACCAATCGTCATTATCCTCTTGCATACAATATAAGTCGTGTGCCCAATTACCGATACCTTTTGGAGTTCCAATAAACAATGCGTGTCCTTGTTTATCAGCAAGTGTTGGACGTAAGACTTCATACCAAGCCTCTTGATCAATATCAGCAAACTCATCCATTACTAAAAAGTCTAATCCAACACCTCTAAGTGAGTCTGCATTATCCGCTCCTTTTAATGCAATCGTTGATCCATTCTTTAGTAAGATGGTTAACTCTGATTCATTTACTTTCTTTGTCCAATTCAAATCATTTAACTTATTCTTTAACTTACGCCAAACGATTTGTTTTGCTTGCTTGTATGTTGGGGCAACGTACCAAACTTCTTTATCCGGTGCCTTTGCAAAATAAGCAAGTTCTCTTATAGATAAATGGGTTTTGCCAAAACGTCTACCAGCGACTACTACTCTAAACCTAGCATAATTATCAGCAATCTCCTGTTGAGGAAGTGATAATGCCATTAATCATCTGCCCATGGTAAAGGTTGGTTAGCAGAACTGTCAACTGGATTATCACTTTGTCCAAGTAAGTTCTTACCAAGCCATATCAACATTGTTGCATTACCTTGTAATGCTAATTTTAATTGAGCACGTCTTAATGACACCTTTAAGTCTTCTCTTCCTTTTATCAATTCGGGCTTGAAATTGTATACTAACGTATCTTCATTAATACCAAACCAATTGGAAATGTCTCTATTAGTACAACCAATTGAGGCTAAGTCTTTTACTTCTTCTGGGGCGACAACAATTTTATCTCTACCAACAGGGATACCTAGGTACTCAGCAGTAACCATTTCTTTTGGTTTTGGACCAGTCTTTCTGGGTTGCATTTGTATTGAACCAGCATCAATTATATTTTCAGTCATCTATATTTACCTTATATTTGTTATGCTCTAGTATTGCTATTTGACTGTCTTGCAATACTTGTACGGCATGTAATAAGATCTGAATTTGATTCTTCAGTCTTTCTGTTTCTATTCTTTGGTTGTTGATCATTGTTTCTAAGTAATCAATCCTAGCATGTGCTTGTATAAGCATATCGTATGGATCATGTATATTTTCCATCATAGTATTATCCTTTTAAAAGTGATCAACAATGAATTTAATTTCTTCTTCGTCAAAGGCAATTGCATATTCATTTATAACATTTTCAATATATGGTAATTGACTTTTACTAATATCATTCTTAAAGTTATGATCCTTATTAAAGTAATTATGCACAACCCCACCTAGTATGCTTAATCTATTGTTATGCGTTCCACCTTTACGTGTACCAAATAATTCTTTATTCTTTTGTGTCGCAGTACTTTTACCAGCAGTAGAGGTTGTCATCTCAGCGTACTTTGCTAAGATTAAAATTGCTCTTTGGATAAAGATTTGCATATCATCATAGTCAATAGTAACATATTCATTACCTGAATTAGTAAATCCGCGATTAGTATATTTTACATGAAACATGAGTTTTTCCGTTTTGGTTTATTTTCGTTTATTATTCTACTTCTAATTAATTGTTCATTGCGGGGGATTACTAATATGTTATTCTTCTGCCATGGTTTATCGACATCATCTCTAGTCATACAAAAGTCGTCAGGATTTCTACCTCTTTGAGTCCAACGATCTTTCCATAGATCATAGAACTCGTCAAAGGTAAGATTAAACTCTTCGTTACGAAACTTTGCTTGTGCTTTTGATTTTAAGAATGGCATATGCATGCTGTGTCTAAATTCATCAGCACCATATTTCCATGTGTGTGGGCGGGGTTTAATTGGTTCTTTGTTTCTTTTACTTGCCATTTGTACATCTCCTTTATAAATGTATTTATACAGAAGATGTATTTTTAGGCCTAAAACGGGGCGTTATTAAGGACCAATTGATTGATAAAACTTTTGAACTCAATTTCGTTCATTTCCTTGTACGTCTCTATGAAACGGTCAATCATTATAGTACTTGTTGGGGAATCGATGATCCAATCTTCGTACATTCCCCAGTTTAGTTCATGTTCTACTTCGTATTCTAATTCTTGCATATCAATTCTCCTAAAACATATATTATACTTGATTAAGGAATAAAGAGCAATTACTTTACTATCCGTAATACAGGTTTCTGTTTCTTTGGTTTTCGTTTAACTTTAGTATGCAATGGATGTTCTTCAATACGTTCATTGCTTATATACTGTTCATAATTAGCAAGGATTGCTGTTAACATATCCTTATTGATTAAGTTCCGTTTTCTATTATTCTCTATTTTACTAATAAACGTATTACAAAAGCGATGCACTGTATTACGGATCTTTCCTGAGGTATGGCTATGATCAAGTACCGGCCCATTTGTTGATTTTGGATCAATAGGAGTATTGCATAAAGGGCATATATGATTATTTTGGATCAGTAGTTTATCTCTTAATTCTTTTAGTTCTTTATATTTTAATTTAGACACGCTCTTTCTTTCTCTGTTCTTGGGACTCCGTTGGAGGCGGAGTATATCTTTTTTGTTGCATTAAATCTCCTAAATCTCTTGATTCATAAGTTCATAAAGCATTTCTTCCATGCTAGGAATTTCATCGACCTTTACATTATTTGATTTGTAATCTTTTGCTATCTTTTCTTGACTGATAATATATTGTTGATGCTGCGTTAAAGTATCTTTAGATTCAGCACTAATGTATGTATATGGATTATGTATATCAAGTGTCAATGTCCATAATTCAATTTGAAACTTTTCTCTAATAATCATTTCAATCTCTTGTTTATCATTTTGGCTTAATTTAGTATCAATAATTACTGCATCATGGATCTTAGCAGTAATTGTTTTACCTAATCCTTCAAGCATCAAATGCACTGCATTCATAATCTTTGTTTCTGCTTGTTGATATAAGAATGCGTTTAATTTAGATCTATTTACATTTCCTCTTCTATCCTTTAATTCACTTATTGCTAATATACTTGGATTAGATTTATATTTGTTATACAAGTAATCATCAATTAACTTTTGATCTTCGATAAAGTTTTTAATATGCCAAAAGTTTAAGAACTTTGTACGTAGTCCTTTATCTGGGATAATATCATTAATGGCTGTTGTTACTTTATCACCTTTTGCATTATACCACATGCCGCCTGTAGTTACTTTAGCACCAAAACTTATGGCATTAAGGACATCTTTAATCTTTCTACTAGCATCTTCTTTGGATATTTCAAACCATTGTTCTGTTTTGGTATTAAACATCTTATATCCGCGGAATACTTCATTGTACGTATCAAGTACAAAGCCTTTCTTATCTTCTAAAAACAATATACTGGATTTCCAATCTCTTGATGGATCAACTTCTTTAGCATACTTCATTTTCCATGTAATTGCACTACTGCGGATATCATATTGATAACATTCACCAATGGCTGCGTATCTAAGTGATTTATATGTGCCTTGCATACTAAGTCCTCGATAATATGTTCTACCAAATAGACTTTTATTTTTATACTGTGGAAGGAAACCGCCTGTTACTTTTGCTATACTATGCATTATTCTTGATTGACGGAACATATCTTGTTTTTTAGATTGTTCTATTTTATATGCAGTTGGAAGCCATTCAATGTATCCACGTAATGATACTGTATCAATTGGAGTATAATCAAATAATGGATTAGTCAAGTCATCATGGTTTAATTCAGGAAACAACGATTGAAATATCTCATAGTGCATGTCATGATCTAACATATCATCTAAGTCATATGTCGGTAATTGAGTATATTCTAAGTATTCAGTAAATTTTGGGTATTTCACAATAGGATCCTGGTAAGTTGCTAATTCTAATTTAATAACAGATAGTTTATGGGTTAAGTTATTGCCTTCTTCAATTGTAGTAAACAATGGATAGTTCTGTTTAAGCCAATCATGGATGTAAAGTTTCTCTGCACCCATACGCATTGAATTTCTTTTTAAAATATCAACTGGAACACTGAAATGGACATATCTATATACGCCCTCTGTATTCATAATGCTTTTTGTTATATAGGAATTAAGTTCACTGAGGTATTTGCTTAGTCCGTTGTTCACGTTCTCTGCTTTCTTTGGGTATGCTTCTTTTAGAGCATCTCTAATATATTCGGGGATTGTTATCATGTTATTCTCGTTAAAAGTTTCCATGTATTCTCTCTTGCAAAGAAATGTGTACGCTATTGCAAGTAACGTACACGACACGGAATAATAATGAAGTATTGCACTTCGTAATAGTATTTATATACTTTTGTATATTTTACCTGATTAAAGGAAAGAAGTCAAGCAAAAAAGAGATACAGAGTTATGCTTATTAATTAATTACCTTTATCTGGTTATGGGCCATCTCCTTATTACTTGATCATTACTACTATAAGCCGCACACCTTTTTGTAAAAAACCTCAGAACCTAGCAATAATGCTGGTTCGTACAGCCGCACACCTTTTTGGGTAATAACGCCATATAACTTGTAACTTATAAAATATACTGTATAATAGTAAACATTAAAGCAGTACAACATTTTAACTTAACTAGGAGTACATGATGAACAAATACTATACTGATTCAAATGACAATGAAGTTTCTTTATATGAATTAGAAAATGAAGATATGGATCAAGAGGATTATGATGCCGAAGAAGCAGCATATCAATACAAGTATGATCAGTTTATTAAACGTATGTTTGCAGAAGGTGGTAAACCAATGTCAATCCAAGAGATACACGCAATCCTTAAAGGACAATAAGATGAAAGTAATATCACAAGTAAACAAATTTACTTTTGAAGAAATTGAGATTCCAGACGAGGTAATGGAAGAATTGTACACTGAATGGTATCAACGTAGTTTAAATGAGATGGACTTTGAATCAACAAAGTTCGATGCCATACAGATGCTTGAGTCAAAAAAAATCCCAGTCTAAATGTCAGTAAAGTCCTGGGATTTCTAAACGCGCCAGGGAGCACATTTATATTTGAAAACAGTGGATGGGCTGTCGCTGTAAATAAAATGTATGCTAACCATACATACTAGTACACACACCTGTGTATACTAATATTATTTATATTTTGGTCAAAAAAAAGCCCTGGAACATGACAACCAAGGCTTTAATAACGAGATAACAATTATGATGTTAGTAAGCAGGCATATGGCAAACACCTGTTGAGAGAACTTGTAATAGAGGATACAATTTTCTTACTAACATAATTATTTATCATCTTTCTTTCCAAACTCAATGATAATCTCTGGTTGAGATAACTCATTAATACGTTTGATTTTACGATCATGCGTATCCCATTCTTTGTAGACTTCATCCTTTCCATTCAAAATATTACCAGTTGGACCAAGTATTGCTCTACATCTTCTGCATTTAGTTTTCCATCTTATACAGTCTTCTAAAATACATTCATGATATGTATAATCAATTACTTGATTTTTAATCATTTGCCCGCACCCTAAAGTACAGGCATTGATTCTAGATTTATCTTGATTATACAGGATAAATTCATCTATCTCTTCTTTTGTTTTCATAAGTCTTAGAATTTAATTAATATAGTTACAACTATCCCTATGACACTACTTATGATCAATCCTGTACTTGTTATAATAACCTTGGCTAATGAACTTTTTGATTCAGTTAATTCATCTCCAATTTTACTTAATTTAACTGCTAATTCGCTTAATCTACGATCTAAATCAGCATAACGTAATGCACACATTTCTACGTGTGATTCTAGATTTTCTTTTTCTATATCTGTAGTATGTAACATTATGCTGACCTATTCATAATTCTGATACGGAAATTACGACTATCAGTTAATCCGTCAGTGGTTATGACTTTAACTGTTACTGTATATACTTTATCAAGTTGACCTTGGCTTAATTGCACATAAGTTTTAGTCCCAGTAATGCCACTTGATACTTTTAATAATGGTTTTGGATCATTGGATCTAGTCTGAACTGTATATACTGCTGTTGCGATTGCATCATTAGTTTCTAACCATTCATTCCATTCAAATGTATATGTCAATACTGCAGTTGGATCTTTGTCAATCTGCAATAAATTATTCTTGTATTCAAATCCTGTTGTCATTTTACTTTCCTATAATATGGGTTCTGTCTTCTTGTTCAATATTCAATGCACGATCTTCATATTGAATAATCCATTCTCTACTTTCATTTGGAACTATGTAAGTTAATTCAGGATCTAAATAGAATCTTGTACCTATTGCAATCAATGTAGCATTAGTTGATAATACTGCATTTGTTCTTATACTTTTACTTATACGGATTACTGAAATAACGGTACATTGAGGATTACTAGTCAATGTACGAATACGTTTTTCAGTTATTGCTAATCCAAAATTTGAAATCAATGTAGCCTGAATTCTTCCAATAATTACTGTTGCAGTCACTAATACGGTCGCAGTCATATTCATTGAACAAACTTCATTTACTTTCTTAACCACTGCAGTCAATTGCGTAACAAATGCATTCATTGGTACAGTTGTTTTGCGAATTCTTACTAATTCATTACTTACTGTTACTTGACTTGATTGTATTGAATCCAATGTTCTAATACGTCTTGAATTACAAACCATTGTTACAGTTTGATTCAATATTGCATCACTTCTTCTTATTGGATTAATCGTTGTAATCAAAGATGCATTTGTATTCAATTGACTCTGAATAACAACAATATTACCATTACTTGCATACAATTCAGTACTGATCGATTGTTGACTTGTGAATCCAATTATCTTTGTATAAGTTGCAGTCATTGACGTTTGATTCGATAATTGAGCATTGAACTCAATAACCTTTGTCAATACAGTATTCAATACAGCATTTGTTGAAATTGTAGAATCCAAAGTACGGATTCTAACCAATGTTTCACTTATACTTACATTAGCCTGTAAATTAATCAATTGATCAGTTGTTTTAACTGCATCCACAGTTATATTAGTATTAACTTCACAATTAATAAAGAAGTTACCAATACGTCCAATGGCCACAAGTTCAGTTGCAATAGAATCAAATGCAGAAGTTGTTTCTCTTATTCTTTGATTATCTATTGTTGTATTAAACAAACTATCCATTTGAGAACTAAACTGAATTAATTTATTTGAAGTAGTAATTTGACTAAATTCTAAACTTAGACTTGCATCAAACTCTAATGGCATGAATTGCGGAGTACAAACTAATGTTGCATTTGAATTTAGATTAGCATTGCCAACTGTTGATTTAATCAAATTAGCAGTAATAGTTGCATTAGAAATTAATACAGCAGGTACATTATATACACCACCCGATATATCATCAATAAAGTTATTATTGAAATGATACATGAATTGTGTCGTTGTTCTCCAACCATCACCAATTTCACCATTAGGTCTATATTGATATACTTGATTCTCTGCAATAGTAAAGAATAATTCATCAACAATTATAGGAGTAGATACTGAACTTAATACAATATAATCATTAGTTGGTGTTGCCGATGCAGTACTTGTTAATGTACTTGTATATACTGCACTTGTACTAGTGTTTGTAACTTTTAATGTAATCGTTGAACTGATTCTGTATACTTCAATTTTAAAAGTAGTCTGATAAGTGCTTACTACATTTACTGTAATAGTAGATGAATTGAATCTAAAGTAAATGGTACTATTTCCAGAACCAATTTCCCATGCATCTGCATTAAGTATAGATCCTTGATTAGAAGTATAAAAGTTTACATGCATTGATATGTAAAAACTTTGATTAGCAAGTATAGGTGTTTTAGATTTATTTTCAATTCTATAATATCTATTAGCACCATATGGAACAAGTGCATCTGAACCAGTACCGCTAAATAATCCTAATTCAGCCCATTGTCCTGTACCATATGGATATGAAGGATTATAAATGACTTCATTACCTACTCTTGTAATAGATCTTGGTCGTTTATTATTAAATGTTCCATATGCATATATTGACGCAACTGAAGTTAAATTAGCATTATATGCCTTTGATACTTTAGCAACCGATGACAATGTAAAGTTAGATTGTAAATTACTGATTGCTCCTTTTGTATAATCTGGAGTTACAGATAAACTTGTAGTCAGATCCAATTGAGCAAAAAGATTACGCAATGGATTACAAACAATACTTGGAGCAAATGCATCTGTTAAACTTGCACTGAAGTTGATTACTTTATTCGCAGTTACTATAGATGAGAAAACCGCATTAAAGGCGGCTTCATCTTCTCTAACTCTTGTATAGTCAAAAGAGATGGCTGCATCTGCGTCACACTGTGCGGATACATAACGTACTCGCATTCCTTCAATGGCAATATTGAAGACTGAACTAACTTGTGTATTATTATCTTTGATTAAACTAACTTCAATTGCCATCAAAGCAGTCATGTATGCAAACATTTGCCCGGAGACTAAATTTCCGAGATCTACATCACAAGTTTGAGTAAAGGTAGAGGTTAAACTTACAGCCGTTCCTTTAATCACACCTATAATTGCTGATACCGAGCAGGTTAATTCAAAACTTGCATCAGCATTAGCAACATAGGTGAAGTATCCATCTTCTATATAACCACTTTCGTAATAATATAGATCCATTTTTATTCCTTCGGTAAATTAAAAAAAGCCATGGCTTCTTCTGTTGTATCAAACCAATACCATCCTTCTACTGGATATGTATAGGTATCTTTTTCTTCTTTGAATAATGCAAATCCTAAACCTTGAACTACATTTGGTCCTTCAAATAATTCATTATTATCTTGTTTAAAAAAACTCATTTTATCTCCTAATAGGTTATATTCCAACCTTTTATATTTGCTAATGACATATCTAATTTTCTAAATGTACGTGCCGCTGTTGTCGCAACTTGATATGGTCTATCTACTGTAACTGATGTACTAGTAAATGATACTATTTGTTGTCTATAGAAAACAACACCGCCAGTACCTGTATTAAATGTAACTGCTGCTCCACCGGATGTTAATGATATTTGAAACGTATTAGTAGCAGCATTTATTACAAAATACGGCGTACCAATAGCAATACTTCCACCAGAAGTGCCTATAGTATTAAACATAACCCTATCTCCATTAACAAATCCATTATTGGTTAGATTTACTAATGCCCCTGTACCAGTAAATGTTACACTAGCACTACCCGTAACAACTGTTGTCATACCTACTGCTACTCCAGTAGTAGATGCTGCAGTAATTGTATAACCGCCGACTGTAACAGTGCCACTAGCAACTGTTATAACAGTATCAATACCTGGATTACCGGTAATAGTTAAAACATTACCCAAAGTTGCTGCTTTTCCTAAATTATTAGTCAACGTTTCTAATGAAGTTTTCGATAATCTATAACCTACAGTAAATGCTTGTGTCATATTATATGCATCAATCTTTGATAAAGATGCTAATAAAAATGTAGTTGTATAAGAATTATGTAATGCCATATTAATTGCAGGAATTGATGTTATTGATGATCCAATATATAGTTGATTAAAAGATATTGCTGCTGTATTAAATGTTATAGTTGGATGAACAAATAATAAAACACAATTTTGAAATGCAAAATTTGCTGATGTAACTTTACTAAAATTTAGTGCTGGTAATGTGTTTAATGAAAAACATCCGGAAAACATTGAAGTTATATTTGTAACGTTACTAAAATTTAGTGCTGGTATTGAAGTTAATGAAGCACAATTTTGAAACATATATGATGTGTTTGTTGCAGCCGCTAAATTAAACAATGGTACTTGAGTTAAACTATAACAATTATAAAACATATAACTCATATCAATTGCTTTAATTGTATTAAACAATGGTACTGATAATAAAGCACTACATCCAAAAAACATTGAACTTGTACTTGTAGCATTTTGAGTATTAAACAATGGTACTTGAGTTAATGAAGCACAATTATAAAACATTGAACCCGTATTTGTTGCGGCTGCAGTATTAAACAATGGTACTTGAGTTAAATTATAACATTGGTTAAACATTGCATTAAAACTATTACAACTTGCAGTATTAAATAATGGCACTGAATCTAATTCATAACATTGGTTAAACATACTGGCCATATTTGCAACATATTGAGTATTAAACAAT
>Ga0209297_1000387_pt1 | contig 28657 bp, 30 predicted proteins | sample S_130805_MF_Meta_FD_187322 | JGI IMG/M metagenome (GOLD analysis project Ga0209297, IMG submission 187322) | Freshwater microbial communities from Lake Simoncouche, Canada to study carbon cycling - S_130805_MF_MetaG (SPAdes) (version 2) | ecosystem: Environmental > Aquatic > Freshwater > Lake ...
TTATAAGGAGTTAAAAAGAGATTATGATAGTTATAGGTCAAGAAATTCAAACAGCAGCATATTTATTTGCAAGTATTCTGTTTATTTTAAGTTTAGGAGGATTAGCCTCTCAAGAATCAGCAAAACGTGGAGTTCTCTTCGGAATTGTAGGTATGATAATAGCAATCATTGCTACCGTTTTAGGTGAGGGAGTGGAAGGGCAAGAATATATTATTGGAGCAATTGCAATTGCTTCTTTAATTGGCATCATCGTCGCACGTAAAGTGGAAATGACTTCTATGCCTCAGTTGGTAGCCATCTTACACAGTTTTGTGGGAATGGCAGCAGTGATGGTTGGTTTCGGTTCTTACCTTGATCCTGACACACAAAAATTAATAGGAGCAGCTCACTCTATTCATTTGGTGGAAGTGTTTGTCGGAATTTTTATTGGTGCAATTACTTTCACTGGTTCTATTGTTGCTTGGGGTAAATTAGATGGTAAGATTCCTTCTAAACCATGGGCATTTAGTGGACTTCAAATTATGAATATTTCGTTACTGATAGCTTGTGTTGTTTTAGGAGTATTATTCTGTAAAGCTCATGGAACAGAAGGAATGCTTCCTTTATTGATCATGACAGGAATTGCATCTTTTATCGGAGTTGTATTAGTAATGGCAATTGGTGGTGGAGATATGCCGGTAGTTGTAAGTATGTTGAACTCTTATTCTGGTTGGGCCGCATCTGCTGCAGGTTTTATGTTAGGAAACGATTTATTAATTGTTACTGGTGCTTTGGTAGGAAGTTCGGGAGCAATTCTTTCGATGCATATGTGTCATGCAATGAACCGTTCTTTCTTTGCAGTAATTTTTGCGAATGCAACTGCTTCTTCATCACAAGGTGGAGAGAAAAAAGCAATTGAAGGAGAAGTAACTGCTTTAAATCATGAAGAAGTAGCAACTTTATTAAAAGAAGCTAAATCAGTAGTAATTGTTCCAGGTTATGGTATGGCTGTTGCAAAAGCACAGTACCCAATTTACGACATGGTTCAAACATTACAAAAAGCAGGTAAAAAAGTAAGATTTGCTATTCACCCGGTTGCTGGTCGTTTACCAGGCCACATGAATGTATTGTTGGCTGAAGCAAATGTGCCCTATGATATTGTATTGGAAATGGATGAGATTAATGAAGACATGCCGAATACTGATGTCGTAATGGTAATTGGAGCAAACGATGTAGTAAACCCAAGCGCTCAAGACGATCCTGCCAGTTCTATTTACGGAATGCCTGTAATTGAAGTTTGGAAAGCTGAAAAAGTAATTATTATGAAACGTTCAATGTCTGCAGGATATTCCGGTGAAGACAATCCTTTGTTCTACAAACCTAATTCAGAAATGTTGTATGGAGATGCTAAAGTTAGTGTTGAAAAATTATTAAGTTTTTTAAAAGGATAATTTTTAATTTGTAGTTGTTTAAGATTGAGTTATTAGTAAATCTAATTCGATCAAATCTTTTAATTAATTAAATTTTTTTTATGAAAAAAATATCATTTTTTTTGTTTTTGATTTTTGCTTCATTTTCTAAAAATAATGCTCAAGATACTTTTTCTATACTTGCCTTCGACTCAATTACTCGCGAAGTAGGGGCAGCAGGAGCTTCTTGTGTAGATCTTTTTAACTATCAAATCAGCAATCATTTTATTTGTGAATTGTTTCCAGGAGTTGGTGCTATTGCAACTCAGGCTAGTTATTTAACGTCTAATCAAATTAACGCCAGAAACAGAATGAATTTAGGCGATTCGCCAAATCAACTTATCAGCTGGTTAAAAGCTAATGATGTAGGATCAAATTCATCGGTGAGGCAATACGGAGTGGTTCGAATGATGCATCAAAATGGCATGGCCGATTCGACCCAAACGGCTGCTTTTACAGGAACAAATTGTATGAATTATAAAAACCACATATTGGGACCAAATTATTCTATTCATGGCAATATTTTATTAGGAAAATTGGTGCTCGATTCTATGGAAGCCCGTTTTAATAGAGAAAAAGGCGATTTGGCATGTAAATTAATGGCAGCCATGCAAGGCGCAAAAATGGTAGGAGCCGATTCGCGTTGTGCGGCTAATGGATCTTCTTCTTTATTTGCTTTTTTAAAAGTGAGTTCGCCCAATGACACTTTCGATAATCCATCTTTTTTGGTTTCACTCAAAACACACGCTAATGCCGGAATTGAGCCGATAGACTCTTTGCAGACATTATTTAACGCGGTAAAAACCTGTACTTTGGATGATACAGGTTTAAATTCTAATTCTGAAAATTTATCAGAACATGTTACTATTTATCCAAATCCCTCTAACCACGAAGTAATTATAAAACTAAATAATTCTAAAACAATTTACGATTACAAATTTCTAAATAGTCAGGGCCAAATTATTAGTCAGGGTTCAATTCAATTAGAGTTTATTTTAAATACCGAAAAATTTAATAAAGGATTTTATTTTATTGAAATAAGGAATGGTCAAAAATCATTTACCCGAAAAATAATTTTGAATTAAGTTTTTTCTTTTTTGTTTAATTGGGAGAAAAGCTCTTTGTCTCTGAGCATATATTTTTATTTTTAAAATTACAACTAACTTTTATTAGGGCATTCGCATAGGCACAAAGGGCATTACGTATGGGTATTGTTATGTAACGTTTTTAATTTTTTATTATTTTTTGAATTACGTAATTACCTCTATTTACAACTTTTAAATAGTAGAGACCAGAGTTGAAATGTGATAATGAAATTTCCAATTCTTTATCATTATTAATTTGTTTTTTTAACAATGTTTTGCTGTCAAGGCTGTAAATCTGTATTTTACAATTCTCTAAGCTAGTTGCTAAATCAATTTTTATATTTTCATTTGTTGGGTTAGGGTAAATATTTACTTGGAATTTATCTCTTTCATTAACTGTTTCTGTGCCAAGTGAGGAAAAGTCTAATTCGTATAACTTTACATTATCATGATAAGCAATTCTTGTAACAGATGTATTTAAAGAAGAAGAGTTTGCTTCTCGATAAACACCCCACTTAGCTTATCCTCTTTGTCCGCCAGTACCTGTGCCATGCAAACTGTTGTGCCGATTCCGAAATTATGGCAACTATCATTAATTTTCAAATCGAAAACAAAGCCGATGAATTTAATTTTTGGAAAAAAATATTGCCGTTCTCACTTGAATATTATATTGCAGAAAATTTAAAGCCTATATTAGGAAGACATCAGTAAAATTATGATATAACCAGGAGTCTGTGATATAAATTTAAAGATAGTTAATATTTAAATTAGTAAACAATTAGTTATTTACACAAAATAGAAGTATTATTAAAACTTAAAAGTGGAGTCTATAAACCACTCAAAAAAAAAGGTGAAATCGAAAAACCATAAGAGTAGTTAATTAAACTTTTACTAAAATGAACTCAAAAGAACTCTTTCAAAATTTAAGCACTAAGCTGCCTAATGTTGAATATTTATTTTTTAAATGGTCGGGAGGCGGCGATGATTGGACTGGTTATGAATTTTTACACGGTAAAGATGACTCAACTGAAATTAATGAATTTCCATTACAGCTGGATGAGGAAATTAATAATGAATTAAAAAGCTTTTTTTTATTCGAAGAGCTTTCCTTAAATGTTAATTGTGTTGATCAGGGTTGGAGCGAAGGAGTTCTATTGATAGCTCTTAAGCCATTATCAGATTATTTTGAAGATGATAGTATTATATATCTTTGCCAAGATCCTGGATTCAAAGGCTTCGCTATAGCTGGAAAAAATCATGAAGAAATAGGGGGCGCTTTAGAAATATAATTAAATAAAACATCATATGTCTAAATCTGATATACACTCCAATAATTCGGCTAAAAAATTTGGCGGGAAACCCACTGATTATATTGAAATTCACGAAATGATTGATAGCTCAAAAGCTTTTTGCGCCGACAATAGACATCGCTTTTTATTTCATCATAGTGCTGGTATTTATTACATTCAAAAAATGTTTGGAATTGACTTTGATGAAGTTGAGAGAATAAAGTCAAAATACAACTTAGGAGATGATTTTACCGAAGACATCCTCAACCTATTAAAAACTAACAGATCGAAAGGTGTTCATATTCTTAATTCAGATAACAAAAAAATTCACGTTAGAAATATTGCCGAACAGCATATACTTGAAGATTTTCGGGGGAAATTTATTCCAACAATAAATGACTATATCAATAATATGAATTTGAAAAATTGGATGAATAATGCGCTCGAAGCAATTAATTCAGATGTAGTGATTGCCGATAAAAAGAGTTTTAAGGCTGTTATTAATATTGACTAAATTTAAATTATTGATAAAATCGGTTTTAATGCGACAAGAATTAAAAAAAAATTGCTAGATAAAATTTTAGAAACATGAACATATCACAATATAAAACAAAAGTCGCCTCGCGCTATATGCCAGTAGATCCTGAGCAAATAGGCCTAAAAATAATAGAGGCCGATTACTATTTTACTTCCATTAAACACGATGGTTATTTTGCTGCCTTAGAAATTAAAAAAGGCAAAGCCACGTTGTTTGATCGTAATGGTAATCCAAAAGAAATAAAAGCCATCACTACTGCTGCTAAATCCATTAAAGAGGATGTGATGTTAGCTGGCGAAATTTGTGTTTTTAAAAATGGCAAATCTTCCAGCAACCGCGAAGTGGCAGCAGCAATCGGAGATCCAGATAAATATGATATTCGTTTTGGTGTGTTTGATATTATTTCTTACAAAGGTGAAGAATCAAGTTTGGATGCAAAAGAAAAAACAGCCTTGATAAAAAAATTAGCTACTTCAAACGAAGTATTTGCCATTGAGCAAACCTTGATGGAAAGTAGAAAAGACATCATTGCTTTTTATAAAGACATTGCAGGCAAAGAAGAAGGTGCTGTGGTGCGTTCATCTGATGGTATTATTTATAAAATAAAACCATCCATTACTTTAGATTTAGTTGTGCTCGGTTATGCGTTAAATTCTGGCGAAGATGAAATATTAAGAGAGTTGTTACTTGGTGTAGCTAAAGATAAAGGTGAGTTTCAAATAGTAACAAAATGTGGGAATGGTTTCTCGGATAAAGATCGCCAAGAATTTGTAAAAAAATTAAAACCACTAACGGTTGCAAGCGAATACACCGAAGTATCGGGAGCTAAAACAGCTTTCGTAATGGTAGAACCAATATTGGTCATGGAGCTTTCGTGTTTAGATGTTATTTCTGAAACCACCAAAGGTGCCATTCGCAAAAGTGTTTTAAATTATTCTAAAAAAGAAGGTTATACGTTAAAAGAACAGGCTGCAACCATCAGTTGTATTTCGCCAGTATTTGAGCGTTTTCGCGATGATAAAAAAGCAAATGCTGCCGATGCAGGAGAAAAACAGTTTAGTTATTTAATTGATGAAACTGCAAAAGAGGAAAGTGCTGCTGTAAAACCTTCAACTATTAAGTTACGCGAAGTATACACCAAATCGGGTAAAGGTGGCACAGCTGTTCGTAAATTTTTGGGTATACAAACTCATAAAGAAAAAACAGGGCAATATTCGCCATTCGTTGTGTTGTATACCGATTTTAGTGCCGGTAGAAAAACACCACTAGAACAAGACATTTTTTTATGTGCCTCAAGCAAAGACATGGAAAAGAAAATGGCAGAATTAGTAGAAGAAAATATTAAAAAAGGTTGGGAAAAAGTTTAAACGAATATTATGGTTAATAAAATTATAGATTGGTTTGCGAATTTAGCAAGAAGTTGGGTTAACAAAACAACGGACATAAAATATGAAAACTTGATCAATAGCGAAGATTTTAGAAGCTTATATTCGAGATATGGCTATAAAAATGAAGAAGAGTGGTCAAGAAAAGCATGAGAAATGATTAAAAAAGATCCTATGAAATTTGCTGATATATTGTCGTACGATGTTACTAAATCTGACTTAAGGAAACGTGGAATATTTTAAGTCAAAAAAAAACAATAATTTCCAATATATATTACATTAATATTATAAATATAACTTTAAAAAGATTATAAATACAATCAGAATATAATGAGTCTTAGATGTTCTAAAAAGCATATATAATTAAATTTTGTTCGAATTATGGAAAACAACAATGATAAAAATCTTGAAGGAACCCAGCAAGTAGATGAATTTATTAATTTACTTATCCCAATTGTTGAAAGATTAATTAACGATGGCAGTTCGATGGATCAAATTAAACTAAATTTAATCGAAATAGTTAAGCAATCTTCCGCCAAAAATGAAAGTATAGAAACACAAAAACTATTTGTTGACAAAATCATAGAGAATGTTCTAATTGTAATAAATGGCAAAAAAAATAAAAAATCTACTGGTAGGATTTTTTGTATAAATCAAAATAAGCTCATTGGATATGTTGAGGGTAATAATATACTTTCAAAAGAAGGTAAAAATGTAGGACGGGTTAAGGGTTCTTATATTTATTCTTCAAGTGGGAAAAATATAGGAAATGTTAAAAATAGTCGTGTATTTTCTTTTTCAAATCAATCAATTAATCAACAAATACTTTATGGTGGCAAATATATTGGCTTCATTCATGGCAACAAAATTAATTCAATTGAAGGGAGAATGATAGGGTATGGCGAGGGTGATATATTAGATGACAATAACTTAGGAGCAGCTTTGATTTTATTATTCATGCCCTAAAAAAATTAAATAATAATTAATAAATTCTATCAGAATTGGTAGAAGAAAATATTAAAAAAGGTTGGGAAAAAAGTTTAAACTAAACATATGTCAAAAGCAATACAATTTGTTGCAGGTAAACTAAAGTTTGCAGCAGCACTAACCAAAATAGACCGAGATAAAGTATACGGTTTTATTGAAGTAAAAGTAAACGACGATAAAGGCAAGCCATGCATAATGGGTAGTTTATTGGATGATGGAAGAACATTAGTTTTAAATGGCGCTACTGCCATGAAAACGGTAGATTCTAAATTTAATGAGCTTGATAAAAAAGAATTAAAAGTGGTGTATCAAGATGGTAAAGATGCTGTGTTGGTTCCTTCAAGTTATGAAGCTGAAGTGAATCTTATCGAAACTACCTTAGATGATTTGTTTAATTTAGAAATCACATCTGTGTATCAATTAGATTTTGAAGATGCTGTGCAAAAAAAATCAGTTAGTAATTTTTTAGCTGATGGAAAAGTAGCTCGCTTTGTATTTAATTACCGCGCCGATTACGAAGGTGCAGATGCCATTTTAATTGCGAATGCGGATGGTATTTTTGCTTTAACTGGTCGCATCATTGATTTCCCTTATTTAGAAAATAAATTAGCGCCTGTAGCTGCAACTTTAGTTGAGGAAACAGTTGAAGAAGAAGGAATGGATTTTGGAATGTTATAAAAAATAAAAGATATGTCAAGACAAATAAATTTAGCCGATAACAAAGGCCGCAATGCTGAAGTGATTTTTAAAAGTTTCACAAAAAAACCCTTGGTAAAAACGGTAACACCAAAAGGTGAGGCAACACAAACTGTGCGCGTATTAAAATCAGTTGCACAAAATTCTTACGAACATTTACTAAAACTAAATGGAGGCGATGAAGCCGTTGCGCAATCACTAATAACAGCTGATCCTGAATTTGATGCTTCAATGACGGGTTGTTTTATAAGTGAAACAAGCAAGGTATACCTCAACGCAGATTTGAAACCAGTATTTAGAATTCAAAAAACCGAAGCTGTTTATTTACCCGATGGTTCTTTAAAAGAAGAGCGCACTCCCAAAGAAACCATTGCAAATATTTTAGCAGAACATCCCATAAAACCAGCAGGAAAATTATTACCAATAAAGGAAGTATATAACAAATTTGTTTTTTCAAAAAAGTATCAGTTAACTCATATCAATGGTTTAACTTTTGATTTTTTATATGAAATGGCTAAAGAGTTGCAAGAAAAAGATGCGATGATGATGTTAGCCGGTGGTGCAAAGGGCAATGAACCATTAGTGTTTCAGGATGGAGGAAAAACCTATCGCGCTTTTTTAGAGGGCAGAGCAAAAGATAAATCTTATATTTTATTAATCCATTTATCTAATTTAGAATTAAAGGGGATTAACAAATAAATATAAAAAACTATACAGGTCTATTTGAAATTTTGTTTCACGAGTAATTTTCTGATTTTTTTTTGGGATAAAAATATATTTCAATTAAACCAATTGCAGTTTCTAAAATAGAAGAGGTTTATAGAGTGTCATCATTAAAACAAAACGCCACACCAAAACTAAAATAAGCCAAGTTCTTATTTTAGTTTTTTGCATTTTTCTAAAATAAGAGATCCCTTTATTATAGATATATAAACTAATCATTATGAAGTCTTTTAAATCGGACGCTTATGTAAGCAACAAAGCTACAAAAGCTTTCAGCCCAACTTAATCAATAAGCCATGGGTACTGGACGATATGGAGATACTGAAACTGCTTGGTAAGTAAATAAAAAAAAAGTTATAAAAAATAAGTATTTTTAAATTATTAATTCACTATCATTAATTTAAATTAAAACTAAAATTCAATATGACAAAAACAACCACCATCTCCAGCCAAACCAACTACACCATTCAACTCTTAAACCCAAAACTAGCATCAGAGCTATTAAAACAATTGGAACATGGTTTTATACAGGTATTAACAAACGATAAACCTATTGTGCTAGCAAATGAAAACAGCCATATAAGTGAGCAGGTAAAAGGGCTGCAAATTGAAATTAATATGAATGGCATTGCTTATAAAATTGATTTAGCAACCTACTCTAACGATGTAATATTAGAATTGCGTGATTTAGAATGGGGCGTTTTATTATTAATTAATAATGTCGAGTATTTATTATGTTGCAAAACTCTAAACGATCTTAGCCCTCTGGCTGGCTTAACTAATCTCAGCAATTTGGATTTGAGATATTGCTGCGACTCACTAATCGATTTGAGCCCCCTTGCTGGCTTAACTAATCTCAGTAGCTTGTATTTCAGTCAGCACGATGAATTAATCGATATTAGTCCCCTTGCTGGCCTAACTAATCTCAACACTTTGGAATTGAGTAGTTGCGGTAATTTAAACGATCTTAGCCCTCTTGCTGGCTTAACTAATCTCAACGATTTGGATTTGAGTAGTTGTTGCATTGACGATCTTAGCCCTCTTGCCGGCTTAACGAATCTCATCACATTGGATTTTAATAGTTGTTCAAGCCTAATCGATCTTAGCCCCCTTGCTGGCTTAACTAATCTCAGCAGCTTGGATTTGAATGATTGCGAGGAATTAATCGATCTTAGCCCCCTAGCTGGCTTAACTAATCTCAGCGATTTGAATTTGTGCGCCACATCCTCTGCAAGCGATCTAAGTCCCCTTGCTGGCTTAACGAATCTAAGCAAATTGAATTTGTTATATAGCGCTGAATCAATCGATATTAGCCCCCTTGCTGGCTTAACAAATCTCAGCGAGTTGTTTTTGAGCGGAACAGAAGATCTTAGCCCCCTTGCAGGCTTAACTAATCTCAGAGAATTGGAAATACATTATTTATTTTATTTAAGCGATCTGAGTCCCCTTTCTGGCTTAACGAATCTTAGCACTTTACGTTTGAGTAATTGCGAGGAATTAATCGATCTAAGCCCCCTTATTGGCTTAACGAATCTCAGCACGTTGCATTTGGATAAATGTAAATCCCTCAGCGATCTAAGCCCCCTTGATTGTTTAACGAATCTCTGCTCATTGAGTTTGAGTAGCGATGAATTAATCGATCTAAGCCCCCTTGCAGGCTTAATGAATCTAAGCACTTTGAAATTGGATGGATGCAAATCCCTCAGCGATCTAAGTCCTATTGATTGTTTAAAAAATCTTAGCTCATTGAGTTTGAGTTGCGATGAATTAATCGATCTAAGCTCCCTTGCTGGTTTAACGAATCTCTGCAAATTGGATTTGAGTTCTAGCTCAGCCCTCATCGATCTTATCCCTCTTGCTGGTTTAACTAATCTCAACGATTTGAATTTGAGTAATTGTAAAAACCTAATCAATCTGAGTCCGCTTGCTGGCTTAACTAATCTCAGCTATTTGAATTCTTATAATTGCACCTCCCTAAGCGAAAAGTCAAAGGAAATGATAAAAGAATTGAAAGTTAAAAAATAAATAGTTTTAAATTATAAACTCATTATTATTCATACAAATAAAAACTAACAACTAAAACTAAAACAAAAATGGAAAAGCAAGAAATTAAAATGAGTTGTAATGAAGGTATACTATTTTACAATTATTTAAATGAAATAGAATTTAATCCTTCAGTCGATTTTAAAAAAATAGTTGTTGACAATCCTTCTTTCTCAGATATAGGAGACACATTGTTTTCGTATTTAGATGCTTTTTTAATGAAGTTTGATTATCATGAAGATTTTTTTAGAGATGCCTGCGACCCACTAGTAAATTCTGATAGTCCTTATAAACATATGTTTCCTGAAGCATATAAGCACGATCAAGGTGAGGAATATTCAGAAGAATATGGTTTATCCTTTGACATGTTAAAAAGTTTTATTTTTTCTGGTCAAGATAGTTTAAGTAATTACGAAGTGAAAGTATTTATATATCGGGTTATTCTATGTTTAGAACAAGGCATTAATCAGAAACTGAATTCTATTGATAATATAAGCAGTATTGATATTTATAATATACCAATCACCATTGATAATGATTTTGAGAATCTTATTGAAAAAGAAATAAATCAAATTGCCCTTTCTAAATAATAAATCTAATAGCAATGAACTATGACCAACATTTAGGCGAAATTGCCAAAATCTATGAGAATTCAACACCTCAATTAGAAGAAGAAATAAAAATATAATAAAATTAAACGAAGAATATTCAATCAACACAAAATGAAAGAAATTGAGCTGCTTTTGAATAAAACCAAAGAGTATTTATTAGAAAACGAAACCTCGATAGTTAAACAGGGGAAAAACTTCAATATTTTTAAAACAATCAATGTCACCACAGACGAAGTAAGGCACTCCAGATTCTTGGCGGAGTTATTAAACCCTTTGGGTAGTCATGGTCAGGAGCACTTTTTTCTAAATAAATTCAAAAAACAAATACTAACCATTTTTGATCAAGAAAAAAATAAATCACACTTTAAATTATTAGCTGATGAGACAATATTTGCCAACTTATCCTCTGTCAAAATAGAGTACTGTTTTGAGGAAGGCCGTTTAGACATTTTAATAGAATCGTCAAATCGTAAAAAAGCAATTATAATTGAAAATAAAATTTATGCGGATGAAGAGCCAACCCAGTTAAAACGATACAAGCAATTTGGCGAAAAAAAATATGGCTACGATAATTTCATCCTGCTCTATTTAACTCTTGACGGGAAAATATCCGATAATATTAATTTAGTATCCGGTATCGATTATTACTGTATATCCTATAAACAAGAAATAATATATTTTCTCAATAGTTGTTTGATTGAACTTTCCAAACCTACTAATCATCCTAATCATCTGACAGTTATTATTAAACATTACATTGATTTAATCAAAATCCTAACCATGAAAGAAGATCCCAAAGATGATATAATAAAACTGATTCTGAAAAGCAAAGAAAACTTCCAAGCGGCTCAACTGATTAGTTCGCAAATGAAGCTTGCGCAAAACAAAATTCAAAAAGCTTTTTGGATAAAACTGCATAAAAAGATGCAAGCCGAATTTGACAATAAAAAATCAGAACTAAAAAATGAAGCCTATGCCGATGAAAGCGATATATTCGAAGTTGTTGAATCCTATCCTACATTATTCGTCAAAAGTGAGATTGAAGTAAATTCTCAAAAGCACGACCTATCCATTGCAATACAATTAGGAATGCGAAGCATTTATTTTGGTTTCCCTGATACAATTGCAAATAGAAAATATGGAAATTTAGATGTGACATTTCAAGAAAAGGTTAGAACACATTTGGCAGATAAGTCTATGAAATCAGATAAATGGTGGCTTGGTTGGAAATATTTTAGCGGACATGAAATAAATTTTTTAGGTCATGAAGAAATCGGAGATGATATAATTCAAGACATAGCAAAAGAGTTAAACGATAGTCTTAATGATTTAGAAAAATACCTAGCTAAAATTTAAGAATTACAACTAATAGCCAAAAAATTTGATATGTTAGAAAAATTATTTTCGAAATTTAAAATGCAACCAGAAAAATAAACAGAAAAATTTAATCAAAAAAAATGCCTACAATTTCAAAATCTCGATACGTATCAGGAGTTCAATGCGAAAAAAAATTGTATTATGATCTTTTTCGCAAAGATTTAAAACTTCCTATTTCTGAACAGCAGCAAGAATTATTTTCTTCAGGTCATTTTATTGGTCATCTTGCACAGCAATTATATCCGAATGGAAAGGACGCTACACCCGAAAATTATTCTGATTTTTCTCACTCCTTCGAAAGCACGAAGCAATGGATTAATGATGGAGTTGAAACAATTTACGAGGCAGCATTTTTTTATGATGATGTTATGGCTGCTTTGGATATTCTGCATCATCAAAATGGAGAACGTTGGGCTATTGAAGTTAAAAGCAGTAAAGATGTTAAAGACTATCACATCACTGATGCCTCTTTGCAATATTGGGTAATGAGCAATGTCGGCTTTAAACCCGATAAATTCTTTTTGATGCATGTCAATAATAAATTTATTAAAAATGGGATTATTGATCCGAAGGATTTTTTGACTTTAAAAGATATTACAGATAGGGTAATTGCAAAGCAGGATGAAGTGATTCAAAATGTTATTCGTTTAAAAAATGTAGTAAACAATAAAGAAAATGAGCCAGAAGTTAAAATTAGTAACCATTGCAGCGCCCCATTTAGTTGTGATTACATGCATCATTGTTGGAAACACGTTCCTGAAAATTCTGTTTTTAATTTGCCTTATGCAAAAGGGAAAGCCTGGGAATTTTATGAAAAAGGTATTCTTGAACTTTCTTCCATTCCTGACGAAATCAATCTAAGTCATCGTCAGAAGCTTCAGGTTGAAGGAATAAAACATGGCTCTTCGTATGTGGATAAAGCTGCGATAAAAGAATTTATTTCTGCCTGGACATATCCACTTTATTTTTTTGATTTTGAAACCGTATTTCCACTTATTCCTGTGTTGGATGGAACAACACCCATGCAGCAAGTGCCTTTTCAATATTCCTTACATATAAAATCTGATTACAATTCAGAAATGATACATCATGAATTTTTGGCTGTACCTTCAAGTTTTCAAAGTGGTTCAACGCTCAATCCACGCAAGGCATTAATAGAACAATTAAAAACTGATTTTGGACCTTCAGGAAGTATCGTAGCGTATAATGCAAGTTTTGAAAAGGATGTTTTAAGAAAATTGGCAATCACTTTTCCAGAAGACAAAGAATTTTTAGATGGTTTAATCAATCGTTTTGTAGATTTATTAGTTCCCTTTAGAAAAGCTTGGTATTACAAGCCTGAAATGGGCAATTCGGCATCTATTAAATCTGTATTACCAGCAATTGCACCTAAATTTTCTTATAAAGATTTAAAAATAAGTAATGGCGGATTAGCCAGCAACACTTTTCTATCCATGATTTTAAATAAATTTGAAGGTGATGAAGCTGATACTCGAAAAAATTTGCTAGCCTATTGCGAAAGAGATACATTAGGTATGGTAGTTATATGGAAACATTTAATGGAACTATAAATAATTTTTTTATATTTACTAGATAAAAAAATTAAGAGATGAAATCATATTCTGCATCGCGTTTAACAAATGGCAACGGAATATTTCCATCAAGAATAATTATTGATGATTCATCGGTTACATTTAAAATTCCAAGTTTATTTAGTGGCAAAGAAACAACAATTCCATTTAGCAGAATTTCATCCGTAAATATAGATTGTCCTTTTATTGGATTCTCAACCATTATAATTGAAACAACCGGTGAAGGGCAAATACTTGCTAGGGGATTTACAAAAAGCGAAGTGTTAGAAATCAAAGAGTTAATTTTATCTAAAATGTAATGATTAACTATTTTTCATGAATTTTATTAAGTTAATTCGTTTTATGTTTATTTTATTTAACACGCACTTTAAGAGCTATAGAATTATAATTTTTTTTATTGTTTTGCTTTGTGTATTTACCAACAATAAAATAAATGCTCAAGTTTTAAATGTAGATAGAGAAAACGGTCAAGATTCAACAAAAAAAAAGTTTTTAGCTTCATTTACAGCTTCTTTTTCAAGTGATAAACAAAAAAATAATTTTATTGAATTTTCTAACTCTGCTGAATTTGACTATTTTTTAAAGAATAACTATTTCTTTATACTTTTAAATCAAACTGACATTGCTTTTAATGGTAAAAGTACTATAGAGAATAATGGATTTGTGCAATTGCGTTTCAGAGATAATGACACTAGATTTATTGCTCCGGATGCATATGCTCAGTTACAATGGAATGGAATTTGGGGATTAGAGAGTAGAACATTATCGGGTATAAATATTAGAATTAATTGTTTAGAAAAGAATACGTCAGACTTATACACTAGTTTAGGTGTATTTTATGAAATGGAACGATGGAATACTAATTTATCATCATATGCTTATAAAACAGAATTGAATTCTTTTGTTAATAGAGAAATGTTTAGATTAAATGCGGTAGTAAAATTTGCTTTAAAACTTGGTAAGAAAATTGATTTTGCAGGTGTCACTTATCTTCAGTTTCCTATAAATGGTAATTATTATAAACCAAGATGGATCTTTGATTCAAATGTATATTTTGAAGTTTCTAAAAATCTTAATTTTGTAGTTCATTATGATTTTAATTACGATGACTATAGGCCATTACCAATTGATCAGTTTTATTATAGCTTGAATTTAGGAATACAAATTAAAATTTAATAATTACTATTTTTAATAAATAATTATCTTTAACAATAGCCAGTAAAATAAAATTTTCAAAAACACGCATAAAATATGAAGAATTTAAAACCCAACGCTAGCAGCATAGTAGATGTTCCAAAAAAGGCAAAAGAATTAGATCAGTTTGGGATTGATAAATATAAAAATGGATTAATCCAATTTATAAATAATTCAGATACCCCAATAACAATTGCCATTCAAGGCGAATGGGGTAGTGGTAAAACTTCACTACTAAATTCTTTACAAGAAAAATTATGTGGCGATTATATTGGAGAAGAAGCGCTTCGTAATCACCAACATGATTTTTATGGCATATGGATTAATACATGGCAATATTCATTATTAAGAAGTCAAGAAGAAACGCTAACTTCTATTGTTTCTAGTTTAAGTGCTCAAATTATAAATATTATAAATATTCGCCATAAATCTAGCTTAGAAAAATTCGGTAAATCGTTTCTTGGTTTTGGCGGAAAACTTTTAAAAGGCGCTGTTTCAGTTGTTGCCGAACATGCCGGAGGAGAATCGGCAGCAAGTGCTGTAGAAACAATTTTAGAAAGAGAAAAGGCGCATCAAACAATAAAGCATTTGAGAGATGAGCTTCAAATAGCTATTAACGATTGTATTGAAAACGATAAAAAAAACGGACAAATAAAAAAGGGCTTTCTCATTTTTGTTGATGATCTCGATAGAATTGATCCGCCTGTTGCGGTTCAAATATTAGAATTATTAAAAAATATTTTCGATTTAGAAAATTGCATCTTTATGCTGGCCATAGATTATGATGTAGTAATTAAGGGGCTTAAACCTAAGTTTGGTGAATTAACCGAAAAGAATGAAAGAGAATTTAGGTCTTTTTTCGATAAGATAATTCAAATGCCTTTTTCAATGCCTGTTGCATCCTATTCTATCGATAAGTTTTTGATTGAAAATTTAGAAACAGTTGGTTATATTGACAAGGTAAATAGCAAAAATGATACCATTGCCGAGCGATTGAGTATGATTTGCAATTTAAGTGTTGGAACAAATCCGCGATCATTAAAAAGATTATTAAATACGGTTTCGCTTATTACCATTATAAATAATCAGGAAGAGAATGATGAAGTTGATAATAAAACAGAAGTATCCAACCTATTAATCAATTTTGGATTAATCTGCATTCAAATTGCATATCCATTAATTTATAAATCGCTTTGTATGGAAAGTGATTTTAAAAAATGGAACGAAGCTATTGCAACAAAATTAAAACTTAGGGAATTATCTGCTGATGAAATAAAAAAATTAAGTCAAGCGGAGGAGTTTGATGAAGTATGGGAACAAGTAGTTTTTAGAATCTGTGAGAAAGATACATTTTTGTCAAATCGGGTAAGTCAAATTTCGCAATTGTTGAATATTTTAGCAGCTTTAATTCCCGAAGGAAAAAATCTTGGCGAAGTGATTGAAGAAGTTTTAGAATTGTCTGCAGTTACTGATATTCAAGCGTTCGATAAACCAAAACAGGCAATAAATAAAGGGCCGGTATTAAAAACATTGGGATCAAAATTAATGCCATTGCTGCAAGCGCGACTAAAGGCGCCATACCCTGTTGTAAGGCAATTAAGTAAAAAGGTACAATCCAATTTTTTTATTGCGTATAGCAAACCTGATGAGGGATGGATAAACGCTTTAGGATTGAGTGTTGCACCCAATAAGGATACATTAAAGTTAATTATTTGGAGACATCCATGGTCCTTTGCTGTAAAAAGTAATAATATGCGTCAGGATTTAAAATCAGAAGGATACCTCGAAGAATTTGAACTCATAGCCAAAGAATTTGATATGTTGGAAAAAACTTTTCCGAAATTTAAAATGCGTTTTCCAGGAATAAGCTCCAGTGGGATAGCCGAAAAAAAATGGCATGTGCCTAATTTAACATTTGAATACGAATTTACAAACCCACAGGAATTGTATGAAACCGAAATGCTAAACAAAACAGCTGATTTTATAACTGAATTTATGCAATTATTTAGCAAGTTATCAATAGTGTCAGACGCGTATAATTTAAAAGTTGTTAAGACAAATTAAAATCATAACTTAAAGACTTAAAACACTTATAAATGTAACCTTAATATAAACTTTCCTTAGCCATGAAAATACAAGATTTATTACCTGAATTAAAAAAAATAAACACCGATGAAATTACCTTTTTAAAATTGGACATTTCAAATTTTATTGAAATCCGGAAACAATCAGGTAATATTTTTAACAAAAATTTCAGTTGTGAAATAGAATTAATATGGGCTAAAGCAGCAGTAGAAACTGAAATGATAATTACTGATTTAATTAATCTTATTGAACAAAAAGGAATTTCTAGTCTAACAAATAATGATTTTAAAAGTTTGTCTATAACAGAAACAAGAGATGGTAATGTAAACTTAACAAATGTTGTTTGGGAAAATCTGCTAACTGAAGATGAAAAAAATGAATTGCTAAATCATGATTTAGAAAGAGAATCTGAAATTGTAGAAACGAAATTATTTTTTAAAAAAAAATCGATCAAAGAAATTTATATTGAATGTAATAATTTTTCAGCATCAATAGATATCTGATAAATTTGGAATAGACACTTTTCATAAACTAAAATTTCCTACAACGAAGTAATTACGATAAAATTTTTTTGAAAGAAAAAGCAATTGATATTTTTAATGTTTGCTATTCAGTATTTTCTCTAAAAACCAATTTTTCCGATATTAGATTTTTTAAATAATTGTAATTATTTTTTGGCTTTAGATTTATTTATTTTAAATTTCTACTCTTATGGCGGCAGAGCAGTTTTGTAAATAACTTAACTATTAATATCTCTTGTATAATAAGCGGCCAATATGCCCATTACCCCTGCCTTATAAACATCTTTTTTAAGGTTAAGTTCATTAAAATTGTTCACAGAAGATTTTTCCTCTCTAATGGTAAAATGATATCCTGTAATTACTTCACCAGTTTCAGGTGTAATATAATTTTTATCAATTCTTTCTAAGTAATTTGTTTCAATTGAATTCTTCAAATAAACCTCAACGGCATCATCCCACCATCCTTCAAAGTTCTCAATAGCATAGTTAAAATGCCACAAGAAATTTATTAACAATGATTCTTTTTCGTTGCAATGTAACAAACAATTAAAAGATTCTCCACCGTTTGGTTGAATTGTTCTCTGTAAAGTGATTTTATGATTTGACAATTCCTTATCAATTGAAAAGATAAATTCATCAAAAAGTATACAGGCTCTATTATCCCTTTTTTCTATCTCATTTGAATCTTTCAACTTTTCAACTTGATCATTAAAATTAGATTCAATGCCTTTTATTGTACTTATTAATTTTGCACCCAATTTACAGCCCAAAAGAGTTTTTGAAACACCTTCTCCGGTTATAAAATCAAAAATATCACCAGTTCTGCTATTATCGCCACCGATATAAGACTCTGAATATACAAGCTCAGACAAATTCTTGATCCATTCTTTATCAAAGTTTTTATCCTTGTAAAAATCTGTATTTAAATCAAAGGTTTTTAATAGTTTTTTATAATTTTCTTGACCTATGATATTCGTTAATAATGACTGAGATTTATCATCACTGTTAATGGTTTCTTGATTATTAGTTTGATTATCCATTGTTTAAATTTTAAGTTTATTCTTACTCTTTTATTTTTTCGTTATTCCACTCCGTTTATTTTAACTTGGTCTGGCCTCAAATTTTAATTGGTATTATTACAACTATAATATTTATTTTTTTAAATTCATCAGCAGATTAATTAGTTGATTTTATGCCAGCAGTAATTAACTCAGTTTGAAAAACACGAAATTTTTGTGCTTTTCATAGTCGAAGAGTCTTAATCCCATGGCCTCAATACAAATCAAATCAGTTTTTTGAGATACATTTCTTTGAATTATTTTTTAATTAACATAGTTTATTTTTTTATAATGGTTTAATATTTTAATCATTATTTTATTGTTTTATAATTTTATACATCTAATGTATAACCCACAATTTTGTCTTTGACATGAAATATATGCTTCCACATCACTATCAATTCCTAAATACCATCCATCATTTGAATCTTTTGTATTACTTCAGAAAAAAATACCATTACCAAAACTCCAGAATTCTCCATCTTCTTGACGAAAACCACCAGGTAAAGCATTAAAATTTAAATTAGTTGTTACGTTTTTGCCGTTTTCCCAGTTCTCCTTGGATTTTAATTTATCTGCAGATTGACTTCCTATTGTGTCAATTAAATTTCTAAAATCATCTTCACTTGGAATTTTAAATCCTTCTGGAGCCAACCCTCTTGAATCTAAAACTGCATAAAGATTATACATTGCTCCATATGTTTTTCCGTTTTCAGTATTATTCTCATAATAACACATGGCAGGTTTTTTTGATTTAGCCCATTTTTTATTATCTGTAATTAGTTCTATTGGGTCACCATTATTAAATGTTGTTACTGCCAAATTATTTTTAGACCAAATCTGATTACCAATCACAACTTCTTTTTTGTCTAACAATTCACCTCTATTATTCTCATTCATTGTTTTTTAAATTTATAAAGTTTATTTATTATATTTAATGTTGATTATTTAATATTTCTTTCAGGGTTTCAATTTTCATAGATAAATTGGCTTCATCTACTTCATTATTATTAATCAATAACGGAGAGATGTCTTCGATAGAAGAAACAATACTAGGAGCTTCATCAGTTCGATTTGAATACATTATTATATTTTTATTTCCTAATATTTCTAGCATATCTTCCAACGAAGAAGCTTCATCCAATTGTGTTAATTCACGACCATCGTAATAGTATAAAATTTGATAAGTACTATAAATGTTTCCATTTCCATCCTCGTCAACCGAGACCCTTCATTTTATCAATTAAATACTTTTTGGATTAATGAAAAACCCATGCACGCCATTGTAGTTGAAAGAATACGAACCGCTTGGCAATACTGTTGCAGTAAAATAATTTTTAATTGGTTGTCCTAATGTATTATATATGTCTAACCAAATTGTGTCATTAGCAGAAATAGTAAATTGAATTACGGCAATAGAGTCAAATGGATTTGGATTAACTGTTAATGTGTCACCACTGCTTGCAAAAGTGCTTTTTGTCAAACAGGTCAGAGCTATAAGTAAAAGTAATTGTCTAAATGTTTTCATTGTTTTCTGAGTTTAATTTTCTACGTGTATTTTTCATAGCATGACACCTAACGGTTTCGGGCTTGGCGAAGGTGGCGATTTTCACCACAAATGTTGATGCGGAGAACCAAACTTTGATTAACCACAAATGTGTCTGCGGAGCACTGAACCGCCACTTTTGCCAAACCCGTGTTACAGGCTGGCGTTTTTTCGGGCGTGGTGTTTCCGTTCATATTAACTGTTGTCGTGGTGTTGTTTACTTGAACCTAATTTGTAAGTTTAGTTTGAAATAAAACTGTCCATTATCCTCGTATAATTTACCAAATTCGTGTCTTGTGCTACTTGCTGTTTCAAGTTTTGTATTAGCGAATAAATAGTCTTCAAATTGATTTCTGTTGTAAATATGATAACACAAAACGTCTCCGTTTTCCTTTACAATTAAATACCCACCTGTTGCATCATAAATACCTGTCCAAACTTTGGAAGGTGTCATTCCTAAAGCTACATCAGTCAAAAAGCGTTTTATTTTGTAATCATAAAATGTATGTGCAAATTGAGTGTCGTAGTCCAACGGATTTGCTTTATTGATGCTTTCTGTAAGGTCTTTTATTGAACTTAATGTTGTTGTGAAAAAGGTCTTGACAATTTCGGCTACAATGTTTGGAAGTAAACTGTCAATAAGGACTAAATTATTTTTGAAAACACTGTTTTCAAGAGTCGCAAATTTGAATTTTCCACCTTGCTTTTTAATTGCTTCGATTCTGTCTTTGATTTTACTCTTGGTGTCAATTTCATTAATTGCTTTGATTTCTTTTGGCGTTGGTTTAAATCCCAAAATTTGATAAATGAAATTGGTAGTTTTACCTGCGTTTAAAATTGTTGAATCATTACCAACTTGAGATTTTATACTAAAACCCAATTCTGCTGTTTGGTTTATTCGCTGGTCGTGAATAACAATACGAATATCTGTTTTTGAAGTTGATTTTGCTTTTAGTGTTTGACAATTTATTGATGTCATAAATGCCTCAACTTCGGGAATGCCAAATGTTCCTTTTTCTCCTTTTATTTTAGTTAGTAATTTTGAAGCTTGCTCTGTAAATGTCTTTACAGGGATTCTTAACTTTTCTTTTCCTCCTGATATTATTACTAAGTCTCCGTTTATTTCATATTCATAATGTTCGCCACTTTCGTTGCGAATGATTTTTATGATTGGGTAAAAGAGTTCTTCAACTTTATTTAAGTCTGCATCTCCTGCAAATAATTGTTTGTCACCAAGTAGCTTGAACAAAGCATATATTTCACTCCATTCTCCTTTATTTCCTGTTAGCATTTGTAATTCCTATTAGTTCTAAAATTTTCTTTGCTGTTGCCTGAATTGCAGGCACGGCAACGGAGTTGCCGAATTGCTTGTAAGCTGATGCGTCAGCAACAGGAATTACATATTTGTCGGGAAAACCTTGAAGCCTTGCCCATTCTCTTGGTGTCATTTTACGGATGCCTTCACGATTTACAGTCCCTTTTATGTGAGTTGTAGGAGTATAATCTGTAATTCTGTGGTCGTAAACTAAATTTCTTTCTCGTCCCATACCGCCTACTACTATTGCGTTTGCAATTCCGTCATCGGGAATTATTGCATAGCCGAAACCGTTTCCTTTTCCTTCGTGTCTTGCTTTGTGATTTACTAAAGTCTGCACATATTGGGTTGATAAAAAGTATTTCGTTGCAGGAACTTTTTTTTCTTTTATGTCTGCAAATTTTACTTTTTTGTTTGTTGGCTTCGGATATTCAAATGTTGTTATTCCTGTGTCCTTGCGAAAACCAACAATGTAAATTCGTTCACGATGTTGAGGAACGCCAAACTCCTTTGCGTTTATTACTTGCGGTTCAGGAACAAAATAGTCAAGGTCGTTGCGTAAAACATTTAAGATTGTTTCAAGTGTCTTGCCCTTGTCGTGGCTTCTTAAACCTTTTACATTTTCTAAAAAGATTGCTTTAGGCTTATGTTTTTTAATTATTTCTGCAACGTCAAAAAATAGCGTTCCTCTTGTGTCGTCAAAACCTCCACGCTTTCCGGCAATTGAAAATGCTTGGCAAGGAAACCCTGCACACAATAAATCAAAGTTGTCGGGTATGTAATTTTTTACTTGTGGTTTTGTTATGTCGCCAAAAGGAATTTCTCCAAAATTTGCTCGATATGTTTTCTGTGCTTCTTTGTCCCACTCGCTTGTAAAGACACACTTTCCACCCAAGTTTTGCATTGCAAGTCTAAAGCCACCAATACCTGCAAAAAGATCTATAAATTTAAAAGTATAATTGTCGGGTGTTGGAAAAGGGACGTTTTCAACTTCAAAAAGAAGTTGTTGTAATGCATCTTCAGCAACCATTGAAATATTTTCATCTTGCTCTTTATATTCAACATATTCTTTTAAGACTTTCAAAGCATCCTTTTTGTAATGCTTTGAAACTCCGTTATGAATGTTGTGTAGATAGTGAGTTAATACAGCTTTCTTGTCGTCCTTTGGTTCGATAAGTCGAATTTGAAAACGTTTGCCATCAAACTCATCTATGCTTATTTTCTCTTTTGTTTTCATTTATATCGTTGTCAAAATTAAAGTTGCAAGTTCGCAAATAAATAACTAATAAAGTCCTTTTTGTCTCCCGAATTTTCAACAGTCTATACAGTCCATTGATGGATGAGTTTTGGTGTATCTTATCGTCCGATGTCAGCACAAATTTTGATGGTTGAACTGTCGCCCTACGCTTGTCTGTAACGGTTGGCGGCTAAAGAAAGTTGGCGATTTTGAAGTACAAACTTTCTTTTGAAAATCACATTTCAAATGTAAAATAAATTTTCATTAGAAGTACAATGCAGCCAATTTTTTTTAGGTGCTGTTATAGGTTGACCGCCGCACACAGTTTAAGTCGTGTGTAACTTTCGTCCTTTGTGTTTTATTTCATAAATATAATTTACCGTGTCTTCAATAAGGTCAAGTGCTGTTTTAAGTTTTTCGTCCGAAGGAACTTTTATTTGATGCAAAGCATTATTACCGATGATTCGAAGTTTTTGTATTGCGACTGAGTGGTCTGCGGTAATATAATTATTATCTGCTAAAAGAATAATTTTTGTTTTTAGGTCATTCGATAGTTTTTCGTATTCTGCTTTACAACACCCACGCTTTTTTATTTCTTTCTTGCCTTCTATTTTTTTGTCTAAGCATATAGCTTCGATAATTGCTCTGATACCTGCAACACATAGTGTTTTATGTAAGTGGTTGAAACTTCCGATCGTTTCGTGATATAGTAGTTGTATTGTCGCTGGTGCATTTGGAAATTCCTTTTTTAAACGTTTTTCTCTTAATGGATAGAGAAAGTCAATAGTATTTTTTTCGTCGTTTGATAAATGCTTGGACATACAAAAAGAAATAGTTTCGCAACCACTGCATTTAATTATTTTCCAATATTTAATGTCGTAGTTAAATGGAGTCGCTAAATCATTTTCTGTTGTCTCCGTATAATTACGGACAATTTCGTGATTTGTTGTCCTATTACATTCTCTACATTTTGCTTTCATGATAAATGTTTTTTGTCTACCGAGGTCTGTCCCGGCGGTTTACCTATAACGTTTTGCGTGCAGGCGATCGTAGCCCTGTGTTGTCCCGCAGCTTCTGGACGGCAGGGCTATGGCGCTTGCACGCTGTTATGGGCTGGTTATTCAGGAATATTATCATAATCAGAAAACCAATCTATTTGTTCAGAGTCTGTCGAATTCATAATCTTTTTGATAACAAATAATAATAGGGGTACGAAGAACAAAAGCATAATTATTCCAAATATTGAGGTATACATAAAACAGGCGCATATTAAAACAGACCAAAAACATAGTAAACCAATTAGGAACATTACGCTTGCAACAGCAGAATGTATATTGATTTTCTTAAATGCCATAAATTTTTCTTTTTTTGATTCAAAAAGATCTAAATATACAATCATGTCTTGAATATCGCCTAAAATACCTTGATGATAAATAACAGATAATATAAAAAGACAGCTTGAAATGATACTCAACACAAACATACCTCTGACAATGCTTGATGTATCAATAAATAGCAGCGCAACAACAGCACCAAGTGAAAAACCACCTAAAATAGCACTTAAACTTAATTCAGAAGTTGTTAAAACAGTCATTCTATTTATTTGATGACTGTAGTAATTATTGTTTAAATCATTTTTAGTTATTTTTTTCATTTGATTTCTTTTTTTGTTTAGTAATTTTTTAATTCAATAATTTTATATGTGGTTAGATTAACTTGCCCATAACGGTTTGCGTGCAGGCGATCGTAACCCTGTGTTGCGCCTGCGGCAGGGTTATGGCGCTTGCACGCTGTTACCAGTATGGGCGTTCTTGTCAAATTTAGTTAAATTATCGGAGGGCTGAAAAAATTTATTTTTTGCTTCGGTATAAATTGTAATCGCACCATTTTTGTCAGTTAACAACAATTTATTTTTGATATTGTTAAAACTAACATTATACTCTTCTTGAAGGTTGTTCACCGAAACTACCAAATTTTCCATATTACTGTCCCATTTACAAGGAAGTTTATTTATTTCATTTCCAAGAGAGTCCTTTATAATTATATTTTTGTCTGAAAATTCAAAAACTTTATTTAAATTGGTGTGTACCGCCATTGCAATAAATAATCTTTCGATACTTGTGCTATCTTTTGAAATGAAATTTGCCATTTTCCAATCTCGCTCAAAAAAAAATGGTTTTTTAATAGAGGATTGTCCACATGAAATGACAAACAAAACAGTAAAAAGCAGTAATAATTTTCCAATATTTGTTTTCATGACGATAGAGTTAAGTTAAGTATTTCAGTAACGATAAGCACGGGCAGTATATGTAGTTTTAAATTCGCCATTTGCTTCAATAATTGCTGTACTTAATGTGCAAGTACCACTACAATTACCTTTACAATATTTAATTGCCCCCATTCCAGCAGAATCAGGAGTGCAGGAGCCATTAGTACAAGCACATTTAATCTCTTTACCTGAAGCAATTGAAATAGAAAGTACAATATTAGGAACAACCATTCCTAATGCTCTACCATAAGCATTAACAATTGCCATAGAGTATCCCTCTGGGGCAGCAGCAAAACTTTTACCCTCAATAAGTTTAGGTATTGGCATACCTTGATAGATTCTTTCAGTAAATTCGCGAATACCTTTCTTTACATCATCCAAATAAAACATTGCTTCAAACGCAGCAGGAATCTCAACTTCCTTATTTGCAAAGCTAACACCCTCAGCAATATTTATATATCCCCCGCTTTCAAAAATTATTACCATATCTGCAATATTCGCAGATTGTTTCATTGTGCAGTTAGTGCAAGTTCCATAACAACCGTTTCCCAAACCTGAAGTAAAAGGAAGGCAAGTTCCCGTTGAATTGCAAGTACATGATACGGTTGTACCAACTGCAGCAAGGCGCACAACATCCCCTCCTTCTTTATTAAAACCAACATAAATATATTCATCCGAAGCAGTGATGGTTATGCTTTTATCTTCATTTACTTTGATAACAGAGTTTAGAGGTGACCATCCTCGGTCTCCATCTTGTCATTCACATGGCTTTGTCATAGATTTTAAGTTTTTAATATTATTAATAATAATACGAAATAATTTGTCAATTCAAATGTGTAACATTTTTTTTGTTTCTCCAAAATATTCTATGAATTTTTTATCGTGTAATATAGTCCATTAATTAAAAACACTGTAGTTGTAAATTGTCGTTAAATTTCCGTCTAAATATTTTACCGTAGCCAAAAATAATTTGTCAGCCGAAAAGTTCTCAATGGAAAACGTGTCTTTACGCCTTACTGGTAACGGTTTCGGGGCTTGCCTTCGGTGGGTTAAAAAACCGTCAAACCGTCTACCAACCGAAAACTTAATTTAAAGATACAAAACTTTTTCTTTTTTTGCTTTACGAAAATAAAAGTCCCGCAGGGGGAAAAGCAAAGCAAAAAACTACTCGTCAACCCCGCTGAGGCAATTGCCCCGTGTTAGGTGCTGGGCATTAATTTTGTGTCAAATTGTCTTAAAGTTTTAAAAGAAGTCGTGATTTTTGCAAATAAAATGTTTTGGCACATCATTTGAAATAGTCAGTAAAAAATAACCAAATGAAAACTATCAAACTAGAACAAGAGTCCTCTAAGTCAGTGGAAATATTGCAAGGAGTCCTTAACATTTTAAAAAACGATAAAGATTCCCTTAGAAAATTTACGATTGATGTCATGAACATTAATTACGATTTTAAACAACATTCTGGAGTCTATAGCATCTTGAACTCTTCGCAAATAGAATGGTTGCACCAAATACATTTATTAAGAAAGTCAGACAAAGAATTTGATGCGAAATTTAAAATGATTGTCACATATTGCCTCGGTGTCGGCAGTTTACTTTGGATATTGTCTGAAGTACTTAACAAGTAAAATTGTCAGCATGGTTTTATCTTGATGTCGCATTGGCTTGCACCTAACGTTTTGCGGCTTGGCGTAGTGGCGGATTTTTAACCACAAATTTTAATGCGAAGCACACAGTTCAAATATAGCAAAAATGTTTCTACGAAGCACTTCGCCCGCCATTACGCCAAACCGCTGTTAGCGGCTGGCATTATGGCTTTGTCCACGTTTTAAAGTCCTATTAGTAAAAGTATTTTGCGCGGTTTAATTTATTTCTTAAGCGATGTCTCCACAGATTTGGCTGTGTCAAGAACAGTTTTTTCAAAAGGAATTGGTTTCCAATTAAACGTTTTCATTGTGTCACTTACGTCAGCTTCAATAGTATTACCTACAAATGGCAACATCCCTTTCATTTCGTCATTAAAATTGGCAATAAATTTTAGTAAAAAGGTTGGAGCCAATTTGGTGCTTACTTTATCATATCCATTTGATTTTAAAATTTTACCGATTCCCTGTATAGCTTGAGGTTTTTCCGTTGTTACAATGAACCGTTTACCGTTTGCTTTTTCGTTTTCCAAGGCCGCAACATGTATAGTCGCTACATCTCTCACATCGGACATTACTGAATAAGCTCGTGGTAACATTGGAACTTGTCCAGTAATCAATTTTTTGAAGAAATCCATTGCTTCGGTAGCTAAATTTCCTGTCAAAGTTGGTCCATAAATAGGTCCGGGATTAATCACTACCAATTCTAATTTATTTTCACCTGTCTGATTTTTAATAAATTCCCAAGCACTTTTTTCTGCAAGTGTTTTACTTTTAAAATAAGCAGTCACATTTTTCGAATTTAGATTAGTCCAACTGTCTTGATTTAGTTTAATCAAACCTGTTTGTCCTCCATGCATAGCAACTGTAGAGGATGTAAGAACTAATCTTTTAACTCCTGCTTTTTTTGCAGCTTTCAATGCTCTTAATGTGCCATCAACAGCTGGTTTTATTAATTCATTTTCGTCTTTTGGAACTTTAACAACAAATGGTGACGCAACATGCAAAACATAATCACAGCCTTCCATTGCCTTATCCCAGCCTGAATCGTTCATAAGATCAAGTTCGCAAAACTCTAAATTACCTTTTGGGTCAATTTCTTTTTTGATACCATTTACTACTTCATCAGTCTTTGACAAGGTCCTTACTGAACCTCTTACCGCATAGCCTTTTTTTAATAATTCGGCAGCACAATGCTGTCCTACAAATCCTGATATTCCTGTTACTAATACTTTTTTCATTATTTCTTTGGGATTAAATTTTTAAATAATAAACCAAACTCAGCAATTTGCTGAGCTTGGTTTATGGACGTGAAAAGAACAAATTACATTCCTGGGATAATTACCACTCTACCTGCCTCAGATTGTAATTCATTAATGCGAAGATTTTTGTAGGGTTGATATTCGTCAGAATTGTACCAGCCCTCGGCTGCTTCCATACTAGGGAATTGAAGTACTGCCGCCCAGTTTCCATTCCAATCTCCTTCTTTTACATTCGGTGCAGGAGTTCCTGCAATCATTTGCCCGCCATGTTTTTGCAAAATAGGAATTGCAAATTGTGCGTAGCGTTGCATCAGTTCCTCAAGGCTTTCAACTTTCATTTGAACCATAATGTAGGCTGGCTTTGTTTCATTTGCACCTTCAGTGCTTTTTTCTTGATTTTCCATCTTTTTTAAATTTTAATTATTACTTTTGTTTCGCAAGCAAAAATAAATAATAACTTTCAAATTGCAAGTAATATTTAAAATAAATTGCATTTTGCAAGTAAAATTAATGTTCACATAACATGGATTATAAATTTCGGTGCGAATGCCCAATCACGTCAGCCCTTGATATTTTAGGGGATAAATGGGTGTTGGTTATCATTAAGCAAATGCTGATTGAAGACAAAAAGACTTTCAAAGACTTCACTGAAAGCGATGAAGCCATAGCTACTAATATTCTGTCTTCCAAGCTTAAATGTCTTGAAGAATTAGGGATTATAACCAAAACTCAGCTTCCTGATAATAAAAAAAC
>Ga0209297_1000389_pt1 | contig 28607 bp, 33 predicted proteins | sample S_130805_MF_Meta_FD_187322 | JGI IMG/M metagenome (GOLD analysis project Ga0209297, IMG submission 187322) | Freshwater microbial communities from Lake Simoncouche, Canada to study carbon cycling - S_130805_MF_MetaG (SPAdes) (version 2) | ecosystem: Environmental > Aquatic > Freshwater > Lake ...
TTGTCCAATCTTGAACTTGTACTTCAGTGTTAGCCCCTTCTCTAACATATATTCTATAATACGATTCAATATTTTCTAAAATTTGTTTTGATGTATAAGCCTTTTTAATTGTTACATTAACCTTTCTTATGTCCGTGTTTAATATTTTTTCATCGTATTTGATTCCGTCAAAACTAAATCCATATATCTTAGGGTTCTCAGTTAAAGTCCCAATCTTAAACCTGTTTGTTTTTTTAATTAATGCAAATTCATTTTCTGAATTTTCAAAAGACTCCCCATTTATTACTATATTTTTCCACACATCGTAATATAAACAAGGAGCGTTAGAACAAGCAATAGGTGGTACCTCAACTTTATATATCCCATCAGTTACTAAACACGTAGGTAGATTAGAAAAAACTACGTTACTTGATGCATCTAAAATATCTACTTGTGGATTATTATCAAAACTTAATGGGACTCCATTATCATAAGAATATAAATAAATATCGTTTGTTACCCCACATATAAAATTATTTCTATTATCTAAAATTAAATCATCATATGTTGTTTCTAAAAACGGTTCATAAAAAGTTTGGGTGTGAGGAGAGAAAAACCCAACAGAATAATTTTCAGACATTCCAGATATGTTTTCAACTTGAGGATAAAAGGCGATACCCCATCCCGTAACTCCGGTTATGGTACCATCTAAAACCCCATTTATTTCTGATGACATATTAAATTCAATATCCTCATTACCAAATTCAAAATGTTGTGTACCAACAATATAAATGTCATTATAGTTAACACCTGAGACACCTAAACTATTAGTATTATCGTAAATACCGTCTGTCGACCATTTAGATATTGTTGTTGTCTCAAACCAATTTACAGGTCGAGTAGAAAACGACCTATCGTTTAAATTTGTAACCTTAAAATCGTAATAATCATAACCAACACCTGTGTCCCAATATTGAGGATTTCCCGTGTCTCCTGATGTTTTTGGTATTCTAAATAATATTAAATCAAAGGATGTTGCTCTTCTTCTTCCTTGAGATGTTGTATCATTTAATAATTCCTTATCAAAAAATGAGGTATTTGTCATTCTAAGAGTGTGTGTTAAATTTGTACCACAATCTGTAGATATGTCATTGTCATTAATTTTTTGAATTAGATTAGATAAATCTATATTAAAAATATATCTACTGAACCCAATAGGTGCTGAAGAATTGTTCGCTCTACCATAAAATAATTCTACAATAGGGTTTCTACCTGTATTGGTGTAGGAATTATATAATAGCGTGTCTGACTTGTCGAAGTAAGATCTATATATTGACATATTAACTTTTTTATATAAATACTTAGTTAATACGAATATTGCTATTTAAAACTTTTTGATATGCCTCTTGCATTTTAGCAAGTAAGTCATCGGTTGATAGTCCGTCTAACGTGACTGAAGATGGTGGCATTAATGGGTATGGGTGAACGTGAGTTAAACAGAACCTAACCATCAAATTTAATAATTCTAATAATTCCTCACCTCTTACCATTGATGATGTCTTTGGTTCAATTTCATTCGAGATTAAATCTTGATCAATTCCGTAAATGGTATTTGGTATATCTATTTTACCTTTACCTGGAATTATTGAGTCGTGAGATAATAGGAATAGTTGATTTGCCCCCATTAATCCAACACTATTATTAATCATTTCCGCCTTAGAGGGAACTGACACATCTTTTCTAATACTATAAGGAAGTTCAGGTGAAAGTTTTGCATTTAAAACTAAACTATATCCGGGAGTTAAATCGGTAGACGATATTTTAACTAAAGTTTGTAAATACGCCATATTTCCGGCAGCAATTAAATCTCCGGTACCTGTGAAGTTAGTTGTTAAATCTCTTAACCTTTTTGATGGTCTATAGTAAAATGGGAATTGTTCATTTAAATTTAAAGATGAATTTAAAAGTGATGTTTTAGGGTCAGTAACAATACTCTTTAGTCTTTGGTTAATTTGATTAGATAAATCATTAAAATTTAACCCTATTGGAAAATTAATCATCCTAACCAATGTAACCCCATCTGTTGATCCGGTTAAATCTAAGTCACTGTTATAATCAAAAACAGAAGTTAAAGTTTTGTATGCCTTTTCATCTGTTCTTAAAGAGTATATATATAAATTAGCAGTAAATGCTGAAAACTGATTCTCAGGGTTAATTACATCATACTCAATTAAATATTTAATTGGTAATTCGTTAGATACTAATCTTGTTTTAGAGGTTGGTTCACCGTAACTAATTTTTGAATAATTTTTAGTTAATTGTAAAAACGCTCTTGTGTCATCTGCTTGAGGTATTTCTCCCGTTTTAAATTGTTTGTGTTTACCCGCCCTTAATAATAATTCATCTTCTTTTATTATAATATCAGCACTATTTCTACCATTTAAAGAAATATCTACAGGTTCAACAAAAACCCCCTTAGTTGATTCTTCTTTATAGGTACCATCGTTATTTTTTATTGGTGGAACATTCTTTGTTGAATTAAGTGCTCCCGAATCTAAATTTGTTTTAGATGATGAATAGTTCTCAAAATTAATAGTTGTTGGAGATGAGTATGTCCCTATCATATAGAACTTATTTTTTGATGTTTTACTATTTGTGTTGTAGTAAAAAATCATAACACTCTCACCTTTTTTAGGTACTTGGTTGACAAAATAAGGTAAAAGAGGTAAATAAATAAACGGATCTTTTTTAGACCAAGGACCGTTTTTTTCTGGGGTTTTTGAGTTCTCATCAAACCCGTTATTTGATTTTTCTGCTGCTTCAATATTTTGAATAATGGGCTCAACCCTTACCCTACCCAACATAAGTGGATCCATATTATCTATACAAACACCAAAATATATTTGTTGACCCGATTGAAAATTATCCGACATTATTTAATCTTTTTTTATATTCATCAAAAACTTTATTATACGATTGTTCAGTAACATCTAAATGTTTTGTTAGTTTTACAATTAAATCCTTCGTTTTTTGGAAGTCATTTTGTAAAAAATCCATAACATCAACTATTTGTTTATTTGAACAATTTTTATAATCACTTAATATTTCTAAAACTTCTTTTGGTTCCATATTACATAAATTTTCCTCTACCCTTTGATGGTTTTGCTGCGATAGGGAAAGGTCCCGCAAATCCTACCGGAGGTGGAATATAAACTTCAACCTTACCATTGGTAAATGTTTCTAAATTACTACCTTTTATTTGTGCCATCATCGCCATATTCATTAAATTTGGTCCCCCATCAGGAGCATCTCCTGTAGGTAAACCTAACCCTTGTAAATTTTCAATCACATTTGCAAATGCTCTTGTATCTGACACACCACCTAGTAATGAAGAACCTGCAAGTGCGAATAAAGGTAACCCTAAATTAAGTTGTGATATACCTAAATTAAGTAACTTTAGTATATCATCAATAACACTTTTACAATTTCTATAATCAAGTAGTGCCTGTCCTAATGCTAACAGTGCGTAAACAATTGCTGAATACATCGCCAATTGTTTATTTTTGGCTTCCTTGACAATATCAGATAATATTTTTTCTACTAATTGTTTAATTTGTTTTTTAACAATTTTAAACAACTCCTCAACAAAAATTGCCGTAACCTTTTGCATAAAATTTACAACAAATTTTCTAAACGTTTTCATAAACTTTTCTAAATCATCAAATAGGTTATCTAATTGAGATGAAAGTTGACTTGTAATCGCTTTAACCATAATTAAAAACCCTAACATTACCTTTGGTGATAAAATTGTTTTAAATACAATCTTAGGTAGTTGTGTGATAAGACTGGTATCTAAAGATGCCTTAAGATTAATGTCTAATCCTAAAGACGGAACCAACTCTTGCCATTTTGGATCATTAGCTAACTCACCTATCGCCTGTTCTACCCTGTCTATTTTTTTAGAACCTACATTTTCAGTAATAACCTCCTCAACAATACTTCTAGTTGCTTGTGGATTTACAGGTAATTTTAAATCCCCACAGTCCTCAAATTGGACAACGCCATTTATCGTGTTATTAATATCTTCTTCAATAGCTCTCAATTCTTGATTTGAAACTTCAAAAAACCCATCGTCAATTAAATCTTGATCACTTAATTTTGCAGTACCAGCAACATCTATCTTTTTAGTGGGATCGGTACAAACTCCCATTATTCTTTTTAATATTAAATCAAATTTTTTCTGTTCTCTTAGTTCGTCAGTTGATAACCCTATACTAAAATCAAACGCTCCCGTCAAGGAGTTCATAATTTCTGCAGTTAAAACATCAAACTGTAAAATATCAATACTACCATAATAATCTCTTAAAAAATCAGATACTGTAGTTCTACTATTTAATTGGGGTTTAAGAGTTACTTTAAAAAAGTCTCCAAAGTTTGTGGGTCCAATTGCGGGATAAAACTGAACATATTCAATATCAAATAAATCTTGTCCTGAAACTCCTCTATAATCTGAACCTAACTGTGTTTGATATGATTGTCCTAAATTTTGTAACCTATCATATAATACTCGGTTAACTGAGTTTGGTATTATTCCTGGATTTGTTGGGGTATTCTCGTAATAAAATTTAGCATCTTTATCGTCAGGTGAAAATTTTAATCTTTTAAATAAATCTACCTGACTAACTTTAATGTATATTGGTTGATTTAATTTATCTTCATATGACTGTTCTTCTGAACAACCAATAGTTGACACTATCTCCTCAACTAATATTTCACCTATTCTACTTTTAGTGACTTCAGCCGCCTCTAAGAAAAACCTACTAATCGTGTTTAAAGACTTATTTCCTGACTTTGGTAGGGATTGTTTGAATAAATCTAAAAGTTGTTCTAGTTGATTTTTAACCTCGTTTTTTAGTTGGTTTTTAATGTCACTTGTACCACTTTTTAATTCATTTAACTGTTTTGTTACATCACTCTTTTTTTTATCTAAAGATGTTTTTGCCTTTTGTTTTTTTTCACGCAGCTCATTTTTTTTACTTTCAGCAGTAGTTTGATAAGCACTTACTTTAGTTTTTGCTTTATTATAATCGTTATTTAAATCTAAACCCATTATAATTTATAATTTTGTTCACCATTATCAACATCCTTGTTTATTAACATTTTAAGTGTTTCATCATCCATATCCGACATAGTAAAATTATCTTCTTTAGATGAAGATGATTTTTCCCATATTGTTGATTGTAATTTAGATAGGGTTAGTTTTTTTTCTATAGTGTCGTTTATTATTTTTTGTTGTTCTTTAATAACCGGACCAATCATAGTCATGTCTTCAGGATCCTTTAACATCCCTAACATTTTATTTTGGATTCTAATTGCGGTGGCTCTTTGCTCCACCAACTCATTATAAATTTCCTGCATTAACCCTAAAACTGAATCCTTATTTAAGGATATTTCTTTTTTTCTCGATCTATTCATAACAATAAATATTTAATTATTGATTATGTATTTTTTTTACAGTATCTAAATAAAGGTGTTTGTATTTTTTTAGGTACGTTCTTATCTCTTTAGTGTTCATATTTGTCATCTCCCTTAAAGATAAAAGAACAATATTTTTGTTAAATTTATTATTATCGTTACCTATAAAAATATTTCCATAATTATCAAACAACTCTATCAATGCCTGTCCTAACTTAAATTCGTTTTCAACTAAAGTGTTATTATTTACGTAATTTTTTAAATCAACAAGAAAAATATCTATTATTTTTTCTGCATCAATTTTTTCAAATTCCATATAATAAATCATATCGGGACGATTCTCTAAAGTTGCTGAAATATCCTCATATGATATTTTTCTATTCATTTCTTTTTGGTCTTTCAAAATTTGACCCATCAAATAGTTTTTACATATAGTACCAAAGTAAGAATATGCCTTTTTGTTTTTTGCTGGTTTAAATTTATCAACCTTAGTGATTAAAAAAGAATGTGTGTCACGATGAACATCAATATAATCCATACCTTTTCTATATAACTTATATCTTCGTATGATTGATTCAATCATTTTCTCTAACGGCATACGAAGAAATTCATTATAAATTTTTTCTTTTTCTTCTTTTGTTTCAGCAATTATATATCTCTTAACTGCCTCTTCTTCACGGACATCAAAGTAATTAGTGGTTTTTACTTTTTTTACCGTCTTATTCTCTTCACATATATTCTTTTCATCTTCATTTAATAATGACATTATACTTCTTCGGATACATATTTTATATTCCTATCGTTAGTGAAGAAATGTTCTTTTTTTGCAGATTCAATCCAAAACTGTACCTCGTTGTCTGAGATTTTTTCTTCACCATTTTTATAGTTCCAAAATATTGAACCCTCTCTTAGGTTCATATGTTTATAACCAATTCTTGGAATTGTCATAATTTTTGTTGAGTTATATGTTAATCTTAGTAACAACTCATAGACAAATGTTAATTTCATTGATGGTTTAAATCCTCCGATACTTTCAAAAGTAGATTTTTTAATAACCATCCCACTTGTTTGAAAATTTTGGTAAGACAATAATACATCATTATTTAAATAACCAATTTCCGTGTTTATACTTGCTGCAAACGTAGCTTCGTTTGTAAACCCAACAAACATACCTTTTTCGTCTGTATCAACAACTAAAGGTAAGAATGTGTCCACTTCAGGATACGCTTCTGCAAACCTTCTAACATTTTTAAACCAAATACTTGAGTATTCGTCATCAAATTCTAAAACACTAACCCATTTACTTTTTGCGTTTTTTACGCCTAAATTAACCTGTGTACAAAAATCGAAGTCCCCATCATTTTGTATTAGATTAACGGTTAGTCCACTAAATTCATATTTGTTTAAAAATGATTTTAGGTTGTCTTCACCTGAGTGTACAATTACTAATTCATTAATTCCTAAATTTTGAATTTCTAATGATTTAATTGCTCTGTCAAATAATTCATCAAAATTTTTATTCATTGATGAGTTAATTGGTAATATTACTGATACGTCAAATTTTTCTTTTTCCATAATTTTTTTAGTTTTCTTCAGATACTTTTATTTTTTCTAATTGCTCAGAAAACGTTTTTGCTCTTTTTTCAAAATATTCATTAAATAATTCTTGTACTGATGTGTCAAATTTTTCTTTAGATGAGTATTTTAATCCTGTTTCATTCATTTTTGTGTATAATTCTTGGGATATGTTATCCTCTAACCAATTTTGTGTGTAGTTTGCAATAATATCCACGATTTCATTAAACTGATAAGTCCATATACCATTTTCTTCATTCATCCATTCTGGTTTTAAATTTGGAACCTTACCAATAACAGGTGTTCCAGAAATCATACTTTCTAATGGGTATGTTCCAAACCCTGACTCACTATCAACCCAAACAGATACATAAGATTCTTTTAAGAAATTTGCAAAATCTTCTTGTTTAATTCCTCTCATATCTCTAAATGTAATCCATCTATATTGAGGGTATTTTAAATAAAAAGTTTTAATAATCTTAGCACTATCTCTAGGTTCTCTTGTGTGAATTGAGATAATAGGTTTAGATGGTTTTTCTTTTTTAGAGAAGTTATCAGAAATAAATGGTTCTACCACATCCATACTAACAGATCTCATAATTTCTGATAGGTGCTTTTTTTGAAATTCTGAAGTGGTAATACATTTTACAAATCCGTATTGGTTCCAAGTTACTCCAGGAGGTAATGTTTCCAAGACGTGATCATATGCTTGACATAAAACCACCTTACCACAAGGGAAGTTTTTTAATTGGTCCATAACGTGAGCATAAATCTCAGGGATAATAATAAAATCTTCAGGAGAAATTGATAGGTTTTGGTTTTCAATTGATTGGTGTGGGATATCCATATATTCCTCTCCTAACCATTCTGAAACGCCAGTGTATTCTTTAGTCTCATGAATTATAATACTGTTATATCCATTATTTTTTAGTGTTAATGCCATGTCATAAATATACTTAACGCCTGCTCTAGGGTTACCTTTAGTGTCTTGTACTAAAAAATAAATTCTAGACGATTTGTTTTTTAAATTTTCTAATGACTTTTCAATTTTTTGAATTTTTTCTAATTCCATTTTTTAAAGTGTTTTTAGTATTTTGTTTATTAGTAATGTATTAAATGAGAGTTTAAATGGTATTGTTAAATCTTTTGCTCCGTGAATACCTAATGTCTCATCTAATTCTTCTCTTTCTGTTAATAGTACCTCTATTAAAATTTTAAATGTGTCATAACGAGTGACACTAATTTGTTGATCTGGTGTTTCCGTTTCTCCTGTTGGTACAGTTAACGCGGATTTTTCATAACTTACTTGTTTTTCCAATTCGTTTATGTCCAAGTAGTAATTTTCTCCTAAGAATTTTAACATGTTACTTTTAATTTTTCTAAAATACCGTCAAATTCTTTCAATGATTCAATTTCAAATTCAGATCTAACATTTTTATTATAAATTGTTACATACTTAATAACAATTTTATCTTTTGGTTTATTAACAATCAAATTTGGATTTGACGTTAATAAAATATCAACTTCATTCCACATAGTGTCAATAGTTGCGTTAGAGTAAAATTTAATTTTTTCAAGTAAACATCCAAATTTAGATAGAAAGAATAAGGATGCGGGTTTAGATCTACCCATCTCATCTGACAAAATGAGTAATTCGTTGTTATCTCTATACTTCATATACAAATCATTTAAATCATTAAATGTGAATGTTTCTGTTGATCCAGCATGTCCAAATATTTGCATTGCAAAATCCTCATACATAAATGAATATAATTCATTATCATCATTAAATCTAAAGTGATCGGTTAAGTTCAATGAAGTAACATCGCTCAGAATTTTATATTCAAACTCTTCTTTTGGTACTAATTCTTCGGTATTACCCGACATATCAATATCAAAAGTTTTACCATCATGTTCGTTCTCCTCTATCATATGTTTTTCATACAGTTGAGTAAACTTACTAATAGTGTCTCTTAATACTCCATTAATTTCAATCCCTATTCTCATCATATTTTTTTAATATCTTACTTATCAAAGGATTTCTAACAATGTCATCATCTCCAAACTCAAAAACACCTATATCATGGATAGTTTTAAACCTTTGTATTGCGTCGTACAATCCTGATTGTTTTTTATCTTTGTATCTGTCTGTTTGTTCAATATCCCCTGATATAAAGAATTTACTATTAAACCCTATTCTTGTCAATAGTAATTTCATTTGATTTGGGCTTGAGTTCTGAGCTTCCTCAAAAATTAAAATAGTATTGTCAATATTCATCCCTCTCATATATGCTAAAGCGAATACTTCAATAATTTCAGCATCTTTTAATTTTTCACGAGCATCCTTACCAATAATTTTATTAAGTAAGTAATAAGATGGGAAAATATATGGATCCAACTTCTCCTCCAAATTACCAGGTAATGATCCTAATTTTTCTTCTGCTTCAACCGCCGGTCTAACTATTACTAATTTTTCGTAGTGGTTATTTGTGTCCATTAATAAATCAACCGCAGCTTTCATTGCTATGTATGATTTACCTACTCCTGCTGGACCTGAACAAATGGTTACTTGATTATTTCTAAGAAGATTGTAATAGTCTTCTTGACTCTGAGTTAAAAACTTATTTTTTTGTTTTTTCTTAATTATTGAATTAATAAAGTCTTTTTTTGAAAATATTTTAATCTCCCCTTCTTCTACCTGTGGTTGTGGTTTTCTTCTTGTCATTTATTTAAGAGTACTTGTTTATTAATCCATTCGTATGTTTTTTTCATACCTTTGATTAGTGGTTCAGAAACAACCCAACCAATTCTTGTTTCATAAAGTTTGTTGTCTGAATTTCTACCTCTCACTCCAACAGGACATTTAAAACCGTATTTAAATTGAAATTCGTCTCCTTCTATATTTTTAATTTTAATATCTTTTCTTGAAATATCAATAGCCATTTGGGCTAATTCATTTATCGTAACCATCTCTTCTGAACCTATATTAACGGGTCCTATAAAATTGCTATCCATTAATCTTAACACTGCTTCAATACATTCGTCTATATATAAAAACGATCTTGTCTGTTTACCATCACCCCAGACTTCAATTTCTGTGTCTGATTCTGCAACTTTTCTACACATTGCAGCAGGAGCCTTTTCCTTACCACCATTCCAAGTCCCGTAAGGACCAAAGATATTATGAAACCTTGCAATTCTTACGTCTAATCCATAATTTCTCTTGAAGGATAAATATAATCTTTCACTAAACAACTTTTCCCAACCATATTCACTATCAGGATTTGCTGGATATGCAGAGGACTCTTCACAATTAGGATTTTCAGAATCCAACTGATTATGTTCAGGGTACATACATGCGGATGAAGAATAAAATACTTTTTTTACATTAAATTTTGTTGCATAATCAACAACATTTAAATTAATAAGTGCTGAATTGTGCATAACATTCGCATCGTTTTCTCCTGTAAAAATATATCCAGCTCCCCCCATATCTGCAGCTAACTGATATACCTCATCAAATGAGTTTTCTATATCGTTTAATGCTGTTTGGTTTGGTGCAAACATTACTTTTGACACTAAATGAGTATCTCTTAAATCACCTAATACAAATTCTGTACAATATTCATTTTGTTTAAAATAATCGTGAGGTTTAATATCAACAACTCTTACGAAGTTTCCTTCCTCGTATAGTCTTTTTGCTAAATGACCACCGATGAATCCACCACCACCTAATATTAGTATTTTTTTCATAAAGTATTTTTTATTTGTTTATAAAAGTTTTCACTTATCAGTCTTGTTTTAGATCTATCCCCGACTTTGAACGGTTCAATTTCATTTAAACTTTTTGGACAAGATAAAATAAACCCGTCAAATTGAAAACTTTCGTTATCAAAATCGCATGAGCAGAGTATTTTGTAATTATTTTTTTCAAGGAATTCAACACAATCGTAATGTAATTTATTACTGTGAGTTGAAATAAAAAGGTATTTTATTTTTTTATTTTTAAATAAGTCTTCTATTTGTTGTAACATGACATATTCTTCTCCCTGAATGTCGGAGTGTAACAAGTCAATATCTTTAATGTTTTTAGATTTTAAATAATCACATAAATTTATGTCGTCATTGGATATGGATCCTTTAGTAACGTCATATTCTAAATCATTTAAAATAAAATTTTTTACTCCTAAATCAATGTTGCTTTGCATCGGCTCAATACAATATGATTTTGAATTTTTAATTTCTTTCATGAACCATATTGAATACATGGACCAATAACTCCCAAGTTCCACCATTATTGAGTTTTCACCTAATACATTCAAAACCTTTTTAAATGCCCTCTCTTCTGATGGTTCATGAACACCTAAGTTGTAACGTAGAATATTAATAAAATTACCGTAGTATTCTGAGTATATTTTTAATCCATTATGTAAAGTTATCAAATCACCATCAACAAAACCAGCATCTTCATGTCTTTCTATGAAAAGGTTATTTGGGTCGGATATGATATCCATAAATCTACTATCAAAATCATCAGGATTGATTGAACCGCCCTTTACGTTGTTGTTAACGGTTTCTAAAACTTCAAAAATTTTATCGTCATAGTATTCGTCACCATATCCGTTTTCTAAATTATCGTAACCAAAATTAGATAAATAATCTTTTATTTCTTTATGTGGATTAATCATTTGTGTAGTATTATGTTTACATTATTCTCAAAAAGAACTTTATTTATATTATGACTACCACAATAGTCTATGATTTCATTTTTAATTGTGTTATTATGTTCTAAAACTAATAATTCTACCCCCATATTTGTTAAATCTAATTGTCTTAGAATATCTAAATCAACCCCTTCTATATCAATACTTACAAAATCAAATTTTTTATAGGGTACAGACGTTAAAACGGTATCGATTGTATCACACTCAATTTCAAACTCAGAAAAACTACCCCATGATGATGTTCTTTCATAACTCGATAAATCGATTGTTGACAACAAGTCCATATTATCTCCTGCTGTTGGGTTATGATGAAAAGTGTTATGATAAAAAGTAGTTTTAAGTTTTTCCTTTGATAGGCATTTTTCCACACATATAACTTTGTTTGAATTTTCATACAAAGTTTTTAATTTTTTAAATGTCAGTGGCGACGCCTCAACTAAAACCCCTCCCCATCCATTTTCAATAAGTAATCTTGAGTTACTAAAAGTAATTCCGTCATTAGCCCCAAGGTCCAGTAAATTACCTATTTTACCGTTAAAATAGTCAAACACTATTAAATCCTCCCCGTATTGGGAATATGTTTTTTTCATATATTTATTTTAAATTAAAAACTGTTTATTTTTAAAAATTAAATTTGACCACTTTTCGTCTTCTTTGAAATGATGACTTAGTTCAAAATTATTTGATTCAAAAAAATCTATAATTTCATAACATTTACATTCGTTTTCATACAAACTTTGTTCATCTTTGGTTGAAAAACATTCTAGTTGTATTGATTTGAAATTTTTAATATAGTCACCCAATGATTTTACTACGTCTAAGTCACTTCCTTGGGTGTCAATTTTTAAAAAACTTATTACTTTATCTGACAAATTGTTTTCAACTAAAAATGTGGATAATTTAGATACTTTTACGTTAATAACATTTATTAGTTGTAACCGTACGTTTTCATCCCATTTATCTTTATAATCAGTAAATGGTTTTAACGAACTAGTATAGTGGGGTTCATTGACATAAAACTCCGACATACCGTCATTGTTGTTTATTGCGTGATTAAAAACATTTATGTTTTTGTGATTTAATTCTAAAGATTTTAATTTTTCATATAAATGTGGTACGGGTTCAAAGGCAAAAATCATATTGTTTTCATCATCTAAATATTGACGTAAAAATAACCCCTCATTAGCCCCAACGTCTATTATAATATTCATTTTTTTAAAATTTTTATCTCGTTATTTTCAAATTTTGTGTAATACATACAATTTTTTATGTTTGATAAATTACCATTAATTAATGTATCATTTATTTTTTGTTCGTTTTGCCAATATTCTGTTTCATATATGTCTGAAAATTTTTTATCAGTATTAGGTCCATAGTCATGTCTATGATGTATACAAAAAATCGTTTCGCTACAGTCAATTGCCGTGTGTTCATTTATTGCTTTATTCATTAAAAAATTATCAAACCTCATCCTTGCTATAAAAAATTTTGGGACATCTAAAAATACGTGTTTTTTAAAAATAAAATAATCTATAGCCCATTCACCATGAATAGTTAAATTTTTAAATGAATTAAAATTAGGGATAGTGTCTAATAAGGTGAAGTTATGCCAATCATATTTTTGACCAACAATAATAAAATCATTGGTGTGTTCGTTAACGGCGTTTATAGTGTTTAATAAAGTTTCATCAAACATAACATCAGAATTAACCCAAACAATGACATCATTATTTTCCGCATGTTCGGAAGCAATATTTTTCATACTAACCCATGTAGGTATATCACTATGATTAGAATGATCATAATTGGAGATTATTTCAACGTCCAAATCTTTACACATCTCAATTACCGATTGTTCTTTGTTAAAAATAAGGATTTTTTTATCAATAGGTAGTCTTGACCAACTACGAATTGAATTTTTTTGCATAGTATTTATGTCTTCATTATTTAATGGTTTACAAGACGTAATAAAAATTAATTTCATTTTTGATTTTTAAGGATTTTATTTCTCCAATAATCATAGTTAATTAACTCTAAATTGTAATCATTAAAAATAATTTCATTATATTTTTTATCAATTAAATTGTAATCTAATAAATCTTCTATTTTATCTAAAATAATAATTGGTAAATTTTCATAAAGTTTATAAATCCCGTAGTCATTAACTTTTACGGTAATGGGGATCCTATTGGAATATAGTACCTCCCATAATCTATGAGTATCGACTCCATTACCAACAGGACATAATATCATTTTATAATCAAGCATCTTATTAAAAAAATCATGTAAAGATAGATTACTCTCCTCCCAATCTATGTGTGGACAGTCAATTGATATTTTTTTGTACTTTATTCTTTCCCCATAATTGGTGTGGATATTAAAATTAGAATAAATGAATTTTTCAGGTTCTTTATTTTTTATGTTATTTAATATGTTTTCTTTTTCTTGAACTCTTTCAAAATACCCAATACCATGACCGTCCCTTATTGATTCTAATTTATTTTCAATCCCCATAGGTATTGGTATAACTAAATCTGAATTTGTTATTGCATTTTGTGCGTACCATTTTTTAATGTTTTTTGGTGCCATTCTAACGATATCATCCGTAATTGCATAATCTGAATTTCCTGTAATTAAAATTACATCACCATCAATATTACTAATATAATTGAACTCATTACCTAAAAAATCTGTTTTACAAAATATTATTTTTTCACCGTCATGTAGTTCTGAAAATTTATTTAATTGTATCAACTCCATAATTTATTTTTTTATAAAAACACAAAACCCATTTCCATCAGGAGTTTCAATAACTAATTCGTAGTTGTCATCATTAATTAATTCCTCATATATTTGTTTTGTTTTTAATTCTCTAATATCGTCAAGAGCAACCATTTTAGTCCTACCCTTTAATCTCTCCCATTCAGGGTATGTTGAGAACTCCCCTCCGTCTAAAAGTAAAAAGTCAATTTCCGATGGAATTTTTTCGATTATATTTTCACATTTTGATAAGTTTTCTAAATCTTCTGATAACCATTTTTTTTGTTCTTCAGTTAAATCTTTATCTGAAACAAATCCATTGATTTCTTTATCTGTAACTATTGTACCATAAAGTAAATTAACCTTATCCAGATGGTTTGATAAATTGTTTTTTGCCGTACGGTAAAAATTGTAATTACTTTCAATAGAAATAAAATTAGTTCCCTTATCAATAGAGTCAATTATACATTTTGTTGATCCTAAACCTTTCCAAGTACCAACCTCAACGACGTTAGTTGGTTTAATTCCTTTTAATATCTCCATTAATATTTTACCTCTTTCAGAGTTTTCTATCATTTGTCCTTGTGTTGTCATTTTATATTATTTTAAAGTTTAATATTGATTGTGATTTTGTGTGGGTATCTTTAATGATACCATTTTTTAAATTTATGTGGTAGAATATATTACTATCTCTAAGTTTTAAAGAATCAAAAATTAATTTAAATGAACTATCAATAAAGTGAGATTCTACACTATTTTCCATTAAATAACAATAATCAAAAACATTATCAGTTAACCCTTTTATTGGTGTAATTATTTTCAAGTCTTTATTTATTATGTGATTTCTATCTATTTCAAAATTTCTACTTAAGTCGTCGTGTAAAAAAATATATTCATTTTCCTTTACGTTAAATTTTTTAAACATTTCTTTTTCTTTTTCTATATTTCTATTACAATGAAACTTTTCCCATCTGTTTACAAACGGAACATCATTTTGTAAATAAAAACTATCGTCAAATTCTTTTGATTGAGGGTGTCTATAAAATCCGGCAACAATTAAATTATCACGATTTAATTTATTTTCAACTATGTAATTTTTTGCGTAGTTATCGTCTCCAACTAAAAAACTTAAATTTTTTAAATCTCTGTACATTGATGTAACAGTTGTTAAATTGTGAGATTTAACAAACATTTTATATTCCTCATTTTTGTTAATAATCGTTCTAACTAAACCATTACATATTATATGATCCCCTAAACCTAAATGGTGGTATATATATTTCATTATTTACAAGAATTATATAATCTATTCATCTCATCATAACTCTTAATGTGGTGAAACGTAATATTATTTTTTATCTCATTATCATTTATATTATACTCCAATGGGGATTCGGAATGAAACCTTTCATCAGTTTCCATTTTTATACCACACTCAATTAAATTTAATCCTAGTGTTACATCAGCAAACATTGTATTTTTATGGTGTATTTTTTCACAAAGAACATTTAAACTTTCTCTATGTAATAGTACCCCACCACCCCCTGAATGGTAAAATAAGTCTTTCATTTTTGGCCAACAATTAATTAAACATCCGTATGCGGATTCTTTATCACAAGATTCAAGATACTCTTCTAATTTTTTTGTATTTACAAAAGTATCATCATCACAGAAAAAAAACCACTCCCTGTCTAAAAAGTTAGTTTTTAAATGTTTAAAAATGTTAATATGTTTTTCCTCTAAACTCCAATAGTCAGACTTATCAGTGACTTTAATTGTCATTTCATCTTTTCCTTCATCATCTGAGTAGAAAAATAAATCTTGATTTTTACCCCAAGTATCCGAAAGATTTTTTTGTCTGTCTGGCATATTTTTCGTTGTCATTATAAAATATGTAATCTTACTCATAATATATTTTTTTAAAACCATTGATGTACTTTAACCCCTTTTGACTCAATAATGCTTATTAACTCATTTCTTGTTTCAAGACTTTCCTCAGTCATAAACCTTTCGTGAAATTCAACATAAATTTCATTAATTTTTGTGATAGTATCATTATCAATTAAATCTCTAAGAACTCTAAATTCACTTCCTTCTATATCCATTTTACAAATAATAAGTGAATCTTCAGGTAATTTTTCTATAAAATTACTAAAAGAAATTGACTCTACCTCTACTTTTGTTTCATAACCTGGATGTATAAACCCAATACCCTCAATTGATGACCCCCACCCATCAATATTAGATGTACCATCATTTGGTGATCCTGAACCACTTTTTGTATGATTTTCTTGATTAAAAAAAATTGTCCCATCTTTAACCCACACTGCCTTTTCGTGAGCGGTTACTTGAATAGGTAAGGTTTTAATTCTTTCTTTAATGTTACAGGATGGATTTGCCTCAAAGGTATGAACTTCAAATTCTTTAGTTAGAATACCTTTATTTATAAAATCTTTTAATCCTTCACATAAATGTGTACCACAATCTAAAAATATTTTTTTCATAATAAAATTTTATAATCATCCGTAACCGGGTTTTCGTTTATATCAATTCTTTCTCCAATAAATCTACCATTTTCTCTTTTAATTGTAAATGGGATTTTTTCAAAAAATTCATCGTGAGTACATCTATCATTTTGAAAAACTTGATAAATTGTTTTTAAAAATGTTTGATCTGAACCGTACTTTAAATCTGCGTTTTTATTGAATTTTAATACCATGTCAGTCATTGGAACCTGTTTTGCCTTAATTCCCCACATACCTCCTAAGATACCTAACTGATTATTACCATAAGGTATTCCATGTGCTGGATGGTCTCTCATTACGTGTAATGTTTTTTTACTGTCTATCCATTCTTTAACTGATAACGACTCCCTTTCGGAAAGTCTTGAATCACAGTCTCTAAAACAAACGTATTCGGCGTCCCCTAAATCAGAAGCCAAAAACCTCCAAAACATTCCATATAATCCTAAATCAGAAACGTTGTTACAGATTACATTATTTTTTTCTAATTCAAGGATAGTTTCTTTTGGTACCGAATTATCATAATATAAAATCATTTTCCACTCCGGGTAAAAGGTTTTTATTTGTTCTGAATTTCTTATCGCTCCGATATTGTACAATGGGTTGTCTCCCCATAAACTGTAACTAATATAATTCATTAAAATATGTTTTGATATAATTTATTTAAACTTTCGTCCATATTAACTGAGTGTCCTTGTGTTTTATGTGAATCTAATTGTAAATGTTTTAAAATCCCATTTGTAATTAACATTTTTTTATTTTTAATATTACTAAAATATGTGATAGATCTTTCGTGTGCGTGTCCACAAGTTTTAGTTTCTTTTATTCTATCTGCGATAGGTTCAAACCAAGACATGTATTCGTTAAAAATATCAGTTCTAAATGTGGTGTTTGATGTTGATGACCAAACAGAGTTAGGATTTTTTTCTAATATTTTTTTATAATAACTTAATAAATCTATTTTATTAAATTCTTTAATTACTGGTAGTATATGTTGATTCCATTCAGGATTTTGAACAAATTGGTAATGGGACATAGGAAATGGTACATACCCTATCATCTCAACATTATCATTATAAAGTTTTGTATGGAACTGATCTATATTTTTATTTAGTACAGTGTCGTACTCAAACAATTTAATATATTTAGTTTTTATTAAATTGTTTTTCCATAAACAATACCAACCGGTATAAGACGTAAACAATGGGTATTGCTCTAAATTACCATCATAGTCTCTTGCGATAATGACATTACTATAATTTTCCAATTTATCAATCGGACGACTACCTAAAAAAACGTATCTGTAATTGTATAAGTTTGAAAACTTATTTTTATTTTCAAATTCAATAATTAAATCTTGATCGTGAATAAAAATAAATGTTTCAGAGTCATCTTTTTTATTTATATCAATAGGTAAACTATCTTTATATTTTTCAGAAAACTTAACCCTATTATCTTCCCATTGTTGATTGGTTTGTCCAATAGATAAGTGGGTTACCCTAACATCAAACATCACACCTATTCTAACGTTATCTAAAAAGTTAGGTAAACAAAATCCTAAATCGTAGAAGTGAAATCCATCAATCGACTCATCAAATTTATGTTTAATGTTATTTTTGTTTACCGCAAAAAATAACCCATCTACAAGTATAACATCTTCAATTTTATTACCAATGTCTTTTGAATATGTGCTTGTCCATTTTTTACCTTCCTGTTTGTGATTTACTATACCATACATGGTGTTAAAAACTTCCCACCATTTAGCGTTAGAATCTAAGTATTTTGTTCCAGCCAAACCTAAAACCCCATACTCAGGATTTTTTGTAAAATGTTTTAAAACTTTATCTGCCCAATTTTTTGTATCAAACTCTAAATCGTCATGACAAAACACGACAACATCATGTTTAGATTCAGATAAAATTTCATTATACACTTGAGACAATGACTTCTCTCCGTTATTTACTTTTTCTATTACCTCAACATCCTTATACATGGACGTTTTTTGTAAATAATCAATATAGTCTTGATTATGTTCTCTTGTTGAAAATCCTATTGTAATCATATTCCTGTACTTCCAAATCCTTTATCGTTTCTATCTTTTTCTCCAATCTCTTCCACGCTCACTAAATCAACCCATTTTCCATTCATAACCGGACATAAAACTGCTTGTGCGATTTTTTGTCCCTTTTCAATTTTTATTCTTTCGTTTGTTGTGTTAAAAATTATAACCTTCACTTCTCCTTGATATCCACTATCTACTGTACCTGGAGAATTTAAAACCATTAATCCTTGATTTAGAGCCAACCCACTTTTAGATCTTACTTGTATCTCATAACCTAAAGGGATGTCAAATCTAAGTCCTGTAGGTATTAGTTTTCTATCATTTGCCTGTACCCAAATATCTTCTGTTGATTTTAAATCGAATCCAGAATCGGATTCGTAAGCATACTCAGGATTATTATTTTCAGAATCATTAATATATTTTAAAGGGATTTTTTCAAATTCCCCATTAAAATTAATCTGATTAAAATGGTTTTCAATGTCCTCCATATTAATTCCCATTGATTCTAACATGGCTTCAGGATTTGACATATCCATATTACCCATACCAGATTGAAGGGTATTTAACATGTCCATCTGTTCTTTAATTTCTTTTAATTTTCCAAACATTATTTTAAATCTTTTAATTGTTTTATGAATTCAACTAACACATCAACATCTTTTTCACAATACTCAGCAATCTGAGGTAATTTTTGTTCAACCCAATACGCGTGATGTACCTTATCTCCTGTTATTTCTCCGTCTTTAGGTGTTGGTATCCCCATTGTGGAACAAACCAAATCTAAGGAACCTATTGACGTGTAAGAACCGTATTGCCAAATTTCTTTTGTGTCAATTGCTTTAACCTCCCAAGGCTTAGTGTCGTAAGATGGTAATAACTTAGACGGTAAAATTCCGTTTATTATCATTCTTTTTGCCAACATAGGAATATCAAAATTCTTTAAGTTATGTCCACATAGGTAGAAATCTAACTTATGACATCTATCAAGAAGACTTCTCACTTGTGTTAATAAAACTTTTTCATCATCACCTGAGAATGTTTGTTTTTTAACTTCTCCGTTATCCATAACAAACGCCATAGAAACACAAACAATTTTTGCAAACTCAGGAACTAATGCTGAACGTTTTTTAAAGACTTCGTCTTTTGATAACCCATCGTCTTCTGGAAATCTTTTTTGAAACCAATCAAAATATTTCTCAAACTGTTCTGCAATTTCAGGACTAAATCTTTCGCAAGATTCTAAATCAGGACATCCACCAACAGTTTCAATGTCCAAGAATAAAATTTTTGTAATGGGTATGTTTATCATTTCACTAAGGTTTTATATAATTCTGCTCTATCACTTGTTACTTTATTTAGGTTATATGTATCTTTAACCGTTTCGTAAAGACGTTGTCCTAAATCGTACGCCCAATTAGGGTTATCAATTAGTTTTTTCATGTATTTTGACCAATCGCCATTTCTAACCTCATCAACTAAAAGTGCGTTACCATCAACAAAGTTACCATTTTGTAATGAATGTTTCAAGTCAATTGTGTAAGGTCCAATATTTGATGCGATAATTGCTTTTTTATAAAATCCTGCCTCAATAACTTTTAATTGTGATTTCATTCTATTAAAAACGTGATTTTTAATTGGGGCTAGAGATACATCAAACCATTTATAGTTTGCTGCGTAACTTGTAACGGGTTTTGTCCAAATTCTATTATACGTTGGGAATTCTTTATTGACATAGTCTTCCTCTTTAAATTTCATTAATGCTTCTTTTTGTGTTGGATCAATTAATGAATATTTGTCGGTAAATATTTCTTCGTACCTTGCCCAAACGGTTTCTTCAGGTTTAATCGGTCTTTGCTTTTGTTCCCCCGTATCTTTATTAATTTCCGTTACAGTACCTCTTGTATCAAACCCACAAAGATAAACCGAAAACTTATCTTTTATTGGTCTTAATTTATTAAATGTTCCGTCCAATAATTTTAAATCGTGTAAGTGAGATGAACCACCTAACCAACCAAATCTTAACCTATCTGAAGATTCTGTTTTTGCTTGAAATTGTGGTTCGTTTGGATTTATTGCGTTAGGTAAAACAAATACATTTTTATTGAATTTACTTATTTCATTTGCAAATATGGTTGTTGTTGTTGTGACGTTACCCGCAACTTTTAAATTCGCAACTATTTTTTCATGTATTTTATTTTGAATGATTAATTGTTGAATAGGGTGTTCTTTAGTCGGTAACCAATAATCATCTAAATCCATAATGGTTACTATACCCATTGAATTAAGTTTTTGAATTATCTGAACAGATTTATCGTAATCTTGTCCAATACTTCTATGAAAATGAACAATTTGGTATTGCTTCCAATAATTTATATCATCCAATTTTGGATCATATTCTATATCCACATGAAATTCATCTGAATGGTTATTTTGTAAACAAACGTGTGGGTCGATACTTCTAAATTTTCCAACACCCGTTCTATCGGATGGTAATACTAATACTTTAATTTTGTTCATATAAAACTTTTAATAAAATATAGTAGATATAAAACAAAAAATCCACCCAAATTAGGTGGATTTCATTAGTTGAAAATAAAATTATTGTATTTTTTTGACTTTAGTTACCTTACCAATAAAAATATGGTTACCCACTTTAAATTGTATAACCTCATTACTATTAGTTGTAGACTCAACTAACATTCCTGATTCTTTTAATTCTTCTCTGACAACATCTCTAACGGTATCTCTAACAACATCCCTAATCATGGACTTCATTTCGTTTAGGTTAATGTTAGACATGTTATGGTTTGATTTTGGTTCAGTAACACTAATATTTTCAGATACATTTTTATTTGGGAAATCAGATATTTTAGTTTTACCCATGTTCATTAGTCTTTGTGCCCCTTGTATTACTTCATCAGAAATCTCAACACTCCCACCAACAGAGTTAGGTTGGATTATTGGTTGTTCTATCATTAATCTTTTAATCTCATCAGGTAGTTTTGAATTAGCAATTCTACTCTCATCCAATGGTTTTGTTGGGTCATGATAGGGTTTTTCTTGTGATTGTTCTGAAATGAATTCCTGTGGTAAATTATACGTAGCCTGAACGGGATTAAACTCCTCAAGCATAGGTGTATTTATTTTTCTGGCATTTCCATTTTTTATTTGTTCGGATTTCTCCATAATTTTTTTTGATACTGCAAGTCTTTGCATTAAATCTTCTTGTGCTCCCATGTTATGCTATATTTTCTTCGTCGTTAAAGTTTGCGTTTATGAATACTCTTTCCATTGACCTATCACCACTAGGGTTGTAATTCGGTCTTACTTCTGTAAAATTATCAAGGGTTGGTTTATAAGTAAAGATTTTATCTAACCTGAAAAGCCTCCATCCTGGTAAAAAATTATTTTCATTTTTTTCAGACCAAGAAGCTCCTTCGCTTTCCCAAGCTCTCAATACCCTATTACCTCTCTTACTAAGTCCAAAACAAACGGGTTCAATGGTTCTATACCCTTTACCGCCATTATCGTCTCCGTCATAATAAATTATTATAACTTTTTTGTTTTTAATAGAGTCTTGAACATCAGATATTGATGCTGCCTCTGAGATGATATTGTTTAAACTTTTTAAGAGTTTCATTTAACTAAATAGTATGGGTTATTTGTTGAGTATTTGTTTACTTTTAAGTCATCCTTTCTTTCAAAAATGTCTGTAGATGTTCCCGCCTTTTGATTATGAATATCCAAATCTCCCGTTCCTCTACCCATTTTATCTCCTGTTGCTAATGCGTCAGGGTGAACCGTTGAGTATTGGTTCTCATCTTTAAAATCATTTCTTGCGAACATTTTTTTTCTTTGTTCTTCAGCTATTTGTGATAATTTATTATCAGGTTGACTGAAATCTAATTTGTCTGATTCTATTGGCATTATATTATTTTTTTCATTAGTTTATTTATTTTTTTTAGTTCCTCGTTAACCGATAAGTCGTCTACCGTAGATGAGTGTTTATCATTTAAATTAAAACTATTTTTTTCGTGATTATCAATGTATTGGTTTTGCATACCAGTATCACTTTTTATTTTTTTACCCCCGTCAACATTGGCTCTCCAAACTTTTAATACCTCATCACACCAATTTTTCATTCTATCCCCACCGTTTAATATAAATGGTGTATCCTCTTTATTACCATTATATCCATCAAACCAACTCTTTATTCTTTTTATTTGTTGGTATGTTGCGTTTTTACTTTGTCTTAATTCTTGATTTCGATTAAACCCCTCAATATTTGAGTCCGCCTGTAACTGTACTGAATTAAAACTATCACCTAAATGTTTTAATAACGTATCAGGTAAAACTGCTGTATTATTATATAAATCACTGTTCATCTTTTAATAATTTAATTAAATGATTTATAGATAACCCTTGTTTTTTTGCCATATTTTTTAATGAAGATATATTCTTTTTTAATATTTTTGACATGTCGTCATTTAATTCTGCCAACTCATCACCCCTACTAGATAAAACCATATCCTCAATTATGTCTTCATTCTCATCAATACCCTTTTCTTTTAAAATTAACCTATCAATAAAGTTCTTCTTATTTTTAATTTTTTTAGGTGCCCTTTTAATTAAGTTTGGTTTTTTACCTTGTTGTACGGTTCTTTCAATTGCTGCCTCTTTTTCTAATCCTAATTTTTTTTGAAAGTATTCTACAGTTTCATCGTAGTTTAAAAACATAGTATCTTCAAATCCAAAGGCGTCACCCATATCCTCCTCAGCTAATTTACTCTCACCGTAATGTCTACCCCTTAAAAACACATCTCTTGGGTTTCTAGCCATACCAATAATTTTATCCATTGTTGTTGAACCTTGCATACTTGATGCTGGATCCAATATTGGAATGCTTGATGATGTCCATGTGCCATCAGCATCGACAAGTTCTGTAACCTCTTCTTCTTTACCTTTAGTATCTTTTTTTGTTTTTGTTTTAAATATTTCGTGTGACTTACATGGCATATATTTTCTATCACCATCTTCATTATGATAGTGTGAACCCGTACATCCTAATGTTTTAGCCACTCTTTCTGCACGTTCTTTAGTTGAGTATTTGTATGATTTCATAAACTCTTTTACCTATAAATACTTACAACAAAGTATTTATCTTAAAAAAGAATGCCTAGCCAAAATTTAAATAGTTATTATTACCCAAGATACCAATCAAAATTGAATTATGGACAATATTTTGATTTGACTTTGGCTTCAGATGAGAGGGACTATGATGAGGAAGTTGTCTTCTCTACGGATATTATTGCCGAAAATGACGGTAATAGGTTACCAATTTATATGGATTTAAGTTCTTTAGATTCGTCACCACAACTTTTTGTTAATTTTTATGATTATTCAGACGGTTCAACATTAGTTTCTAAAAATTATTATAATCCAAGTAATTTAGATTTATCTTGTTATTCGGCATTTACAGGAACTTGTGATGTTGGGTTAACTGCAACCGATAACGGATTATTTAAAAACATGTCGGGAGAAACTCTATATTATTCAATGGGTATTAGAGATGATTATAAATTTGATAGAGATTATAGAGATAGAAGATTTAAAATGGTTTTGGTTACAGGGTATACCCAACAACCAAATATAAGATTTTCAGGTATATCAAAAAATACAATATATAATATAGTTTCAAAAAGTGCATCTACTGTTGGTTATTACCAAGAATTGTATGGAGGGTTCTATCAAGGGTTTTATAAATTAAATGGGTATGATTATGAAGTTTTTCCTGAAAGGGTTAACAAAGGGTGGTCTGTCGAAATGATGTTAAAACCAAGAACATTTGAGGAGTATTCCTTAAACCCTAATACGGAAGAATATCTAAATGATATATACCCAAATAATTCGGGAACTTTCTTTTTCTTCGGTGCAAGATCGGAAAATAAATATTATCATTTTGCCGACGGTACCCCTGAATCGGATTCGGGTTACACAAGGGTTACTTCAGGATTAACAACATTAAATACATGTGCTTGTTCAGACACAGGAGTAACTAACGCCAATTGTGTTACAGTTTATCCGCAAAGTGCAACAACCACAGTACATAATATTGGTTGTACTTGTGGGGCACCGGCATGTAGTCAATCAGTTCCTGTTCCACCTATCGATCCTAAATTTGATGTCTTATCTAATGCGATGTCTATTAGGTTCAGCGGTTGTCCCGTAAATCCAAGTATATGTGTAAAATATTTAAAAATTACGGGTGACTGTATAACAACAGGAACATGTGAAACTTCAGGAACAACATTTCAAACAGGATATACTATCACAGAAATTTGTGGACCAAGAATATATGATTTATGTGGTTTAGAATGTGATGATAACACTGAAGAAAAGTGGGTTATGATTAGTGCCGTTTTTGAACGACATACTACAATTGAGGATTGTGACTTACTACATTTAGGGGGATTAGGGGATTTAAGAATTAGAACATACCAATCAATTTTAGATGGGGCATCTTATAATTTAATAATGCCCCCCGAAACACATCCAGGAAGTGTTGGTGAACCTAAAGTTTATAAAATAAAATTTGACCACAAATGGTTTGACGATGTGTGGTACAGATTAGGTACCCTTAAAATTTATGTGAACAGTTATCTTTATATGGTTATTGAAAATTTTGAGGAGATTATCCCTAGAGAGTTGAATACCCCTAAAGAAAGGCAAGTTGGGGTACCGTTTAATTTATCTTTCGGGGGAGGTACTCAAGGATTACATAACCATTTAATTTTTTCTGCCGACACAATGACTAACGGACCTTATATTCAAGATCCTGAATTGTTTCCAAATAACATATTATCTGCAACGACATTATCAGGTTTAACCACCGATATATTAATGGAACAAACGTTTGGGGGATCATTTATGGGAGGGATATCACAATTTAGAATGTATGTTGAACCTTTAAGCTCTCCACAAATACAACATAACTTTAGAATATTAAAAGATAAATTTAATTTACTTAATTTTTGGTGTCCTAATTGTCTTTGTATTAACGATTACATAGACGGTAATTATATTGATTGTAATTATTTTGAATAAACATTATATTTATTAAATAAAAAAATGAGTTTAGTTACAAGACAATATGGACCTGACGCTAAAGGATCAAAATTAACTAATTTAGATATGGATAATAATTTATATTATCTACAATCTATTGGTGTTTCTGGATTAACCTTTTCTTCAAGCACATTAAGTTTAATAAACCCAACAGGTGGTACAATATCAAGTGTAGATATTAATGTTGATAACAAATGGTTCATACCGTCGGGAACAACCGTTGAGATAGAATCATATTATCAAAGCATTATTTATGGTGATTTGTATGTGTTAGGACAATTACTTTTAAATGAAAATTCAAAATTAACTATCATAAACGGTGATTTGATTTTAAGTGGCGGAACTATTAGTGGTTCAGGTCAAACACTTTTAATTACTTTACCTGAATATAATACTTTTCTTACTGGTGTAACATTAAACCAATCAACTGATGAGGTTACCTTTACAGGTAATTTTGATTTTAATCCAATTACTCTTGATTTAAGTCCGTTGAAATTTACAGGCGGAACTATTAATGGTGATTTAATTATTACCAATAACACAAATGACGGTAAAATAGGTGTTAACGTACCAAATCCAACAAATACTTTACACATATCAGCAAGTACCGATCCGGTTAAGATAGAAAGTTTAACAGCAAATACGTCCGATAATAACGTATTAAGTATTGACGACACGGGAGTTGTACACAAGTACCCAATTTCTGGATTAAGTAAAAGTGTACTATCAATAAACTCACAAACATCTAACTACACATTATTACTGACTGACCAAAACAAACTTATTGAAATGTCAGCATCCACTAGTATAAATGTGACGGTTCCTGCATATAGTGCGGTTAGTTATGATATAGGTGTACAAATATTATTAGTAAGAGGTGGTTTAGGTGAGGTGTCGGTTGTTGCGGATTTGGGAGTCACGATTAAATCAGTAAATAGTAATTTGTCTTTAAATAATCAATTTTCTCCAGCCACGTTAGTTAAGATTGATACTAACACTTGGTATTTATTTGGGGATTTAAAACCTTAAAAATTATGATATTATCATCAATATCTATATGTTCAATACCAGGTTCTACTCCGCCACCAACATCTTTAGTTAATGCCAGATATTTAAGATGGACTTTATTAAAAAAGAAAGGGGTTGAGGATGTGGATGATGCGATTCAGGCATCTGATTTAGTTTTATCATTAAACAATAATGATGTTACTTGGAATCCAAGTGCTGTTTCAACAAGTCCTGATAGTAATTATGCTATTCCGTCAGAATCGGCACAGTCGTTAGTGGATAATGACATTTTTGAAAAATACTGTGATATTTCATTTGGTTTTGGACCTGCAGGAACGGCGACTATATACATAGATAATATAACAAATATTGAATTTGATTCATATTATTATAACACAGGTAATGACTTTCCATCAAGAGACCCTGTAAGTTGGACATTAGAATTTTCATATAATAATGTTGATTGGATATTAATTGATTCCGTAACAGACGCAACCATAACAAATGATAGACGGACAGCAACTCAAAAATTTAACATATCACCAACAAGAAATGGTTTAACACCTCAAACTGCAGGAGTTAATGCGTACCAAATTAAGACAGATTTCTCATTATCGACCGACGGTTTATATTGGATTGCAAATCAAAATATAAGTGGAGGAACTCCATTCCAAATATATGCTGATATGACAACCGATGGTGGTGGTTGGACATTATTATTAAGTAATGATTTATGTGGTAATGGGTGGACATTTAATAACTCTATATTAAAAAATCAAAACTTACCTCAATTAGGTGGGCAAGATACTGAGGTACAATATTCAATAATCGCTTATGCTGATTATTTGAAAAGTGGTGATGGGTGGCAGTATATGATAGAGGCATATGAAAGAGGTATGTATGGTGGTATATGGCAACCAAATGAAAATTATAGTTTTGTTGAACAATATTCTGGACAAACTTGGGGTGGTGCCGACCAAAATACAAATGGATGGCGTAAAAATATAACTGAGATTACTCACTTTCCAGGTAGTGGTGAAACTTGGAGTTATAATAGTGAGGGGTTAGAATTTAGAATGCCTTATTATACAAATCACCTTTATGGTGAGTCTTACATAACAACCACTTCTGATGGTAGTTGGTGGGGAACATTGGTATCGTATAGTTGTGGGTGGGATCCATCACCATATATGAACGGTACAACATATGCTCTTAGTCCAAAAGTTATTTGGTATTGGGTACGTTAATAACAAAGTAAATAGTTCATTATTAAACTGATGATAAAATAAAAAAATAAAGGTGATTAATCATAAGAATAATATATTTATATAAAAAACAAAAATGGGAAGTATAATTTTAAAAAATAATGATTACACA
>Ga0209297_1000391_pt1 | contig 28503 bp, 38 predicted proteins | sample S_130805_MF_Meta_FD_187322 | JGI IMG/M metagenome (GOLD analysis project Ga0209297, IMG submission 187322) | Freshwater microbial communities from Lake Simoncouche, Canada to study carbon cycling - S_130805_MF_MetaG (SPAdes) (version 2) | ecosystem: Environmental > Aquatic > Freshwater > Lake ...
CATTAATGGGATTAGATTTAGAACCAAGAGGATTCGAGAACTCAATTAAGGTTAGAATGATTTACCTTGATAACAAAGAAGAAGAGCAGTTTATATCAATAGCAGCAGCAAACAGAAAGACCAACATTAACGCACAAACAATACGAGAAGCACTTAACCCACTACAAAAGAAAAGATTTACCTATCAAAATCGATTAGTAGTATTTCGTATTAAAAAATAACCTTATGTCTCAATTTTACACAACAATAATTCATCCTATAAGGAAGCACTTTAGCTTGTCTTGTAATGACTACTGCGTATTAGATACGATTATGCGTATGCAGAATAATGAATCTAATTGGTGCTATATGTCTAAAGATACCATGGCAAACGATTTAGACCTATCAAAACAAGCTGTTCTTAACATTATCACTAAGTTGGTAGAGAAAGAGCTTGTAGTCAAAAATCCAGCAACTAAACACTTACGCATTGCGTCAGTATTCTTAGATTATTTAAACGATTACAAAAAGTTTACCGATGGTAAAGAAACTTTACTTAAACGGTCAAAAAACTTTACCGAAAGTGGTAAAAAAACTTTACCTAACAATAATAATAACAATAAGAATACATTTATAAGGCCAAAGGCAGAAGAAATAAACGAATATTCTAAGGAAATTGGATTTACTTTAGATGGTTCACAATTTATAGACCATTACGAAGCAAGAGGATGGTTGATAGGTAAAAATCCTATGAAGGATTGGAAGGCAGCAGTAAGAACATGGAAGAGAAATAGCAATCAGTTTACACCTACTACACAACAAACAACTAAAATCAGCCTTAAATAATGGAATTAGTAACACTACCACAGAGCAGAGAGCTTGAAAAAAGCATACTTGGTGCAATATTGATGGATAAAAGAACATTGCCATTGGCAGTCGGACACTTAAAAACAGAAGTATTTTATGATTTAGGTCACCAAAAAATCTTTGACATAGTAAAAAAGATGTACGATGATGGCGTTTATGTAGACATAACTACACTAAACCAAAAACTTAAAGATGATGAGTCTTACAAAGAATTAGGAGGTGCTTTTTATCTATCTAAGTTGACTGATAATGTAACTGGTTTACATAATGTTAACAGCCATATTGAAATGCTGATTGAGGTTTACAAGAAAAGAGAAGCATTTATGCTTTTTAAACAAAGCGAATATGAGTGCTTAGATAACGATAGTCAAGCTATAGATTTACTTTCTGCAGTAAATACTAAGCTAATTAGCCTTCAAGAGTATGGAAATATCCATGAAAAGACAATAACAGATGTTATTTTAACATTAAACTACTCAAGAGATAAGGCACAAAGCGGAGAGTTATTAGGTTATAATACTGGATTTAACGAGCTTAATAACACATTAGCTGGATGGTGCCGACCAGACTTTGTAGTGATTGCTGCAAGACCAGGAATGGGTAAGACAGCTTTCATGCTTTCAAGTATCTACCACCTATGTATTACAAATAAGGTTCCTACGGCCATTTTTAGCCTCGAAATGAGCTCTGAACAGTTAGTTGAAAGGTTAGAGTCAATTACGAGTGAGATACCCTTAAAACGCCTTAGAATGAATAGTTTGAATGACGCAGAAAGAAAGATACTACTAAAAACTGATGATAAAATATTACTTTCCCCTCTACATATTGAAGATATGGGCGGTATAAGTATTTCTCAACTTAGAGCAAAGGCAACCATTATGAAGCAAAAGTATGGCATTAAAGTAATCTTTATCGACTACCTACAGCTTATGAGTGGACAAGGCAAAAACAACCAAAATCGAGAGCAGGAGGTAAGTTTAATAAGCAGAAGCCTTAAATCCTTAGCAAAAGAGTTACAAGTACCGATTATCGCCCTATCTCAATTATCTCGTAGAGTAGAGGAACGAGCAGATAAGATGCCACAACTATCTGACCTTAGAGAATCTGGTTCTATTGAGCAAGATGCTGATGCAGTTATTATGCTAATGAGGCCTAATTACTATGAGATGACTAATCCAATAGAGATTGGTGGCACAGAATATTCTACTAATGATTTAGTTATCTGCAAGGTTGAGAAGAATAGACATGGCACAACAAAAAACTTGCCGCTAAGATTTTTACCAGAGACAATGACTTTTATAGATTATTCTAATGGGCAAGCATAATGGCTATAGGAACAGACGTAAGTTCGAGATAGAAGAGGCTCGTAATGCTGATGGCACCTATCAAGCTATTAAGTTGTTTGCTAAGAACACTAAGATTTTAGTAATACAGATGCCTACAGCTTTGTTAGATGGATTTATGTGGTTAGAATATGAGAGAGATAATCAACCATCTGGAATAGCTGATAAAAATGTAGAGTTCTTTGCTATTAACTTTGATTTAAGGGATAGGATATACTTTATGAGGTCAGAAATGCTAAGAAAAAAGGCTCGTAGGTACTTTAGAGTCAACTTAACTAAGGTCGAAGATAACGTCAAATATGTCCAAGTTCCAATCGATGAGATGATTCGTTATGTATAATATATGTAAATATATTGTAACTTTGATTTATGGCAACATACAAAACAGCTTCCGAGCTGACCAAAATGATGATTGACTATTTAGGACATAGAGGGATGGAAGTATGGAGAAATAATAACCTTGCTGTAAAAGGTAGGGCTTTTATTGGTAGGAAAGGAGTTCCAGATATTATTGGTTATGATAGGAAACATGGTCAGTTTGTAGGATGTGAGATTAAGAAGTTAGGCGATAGGATTAGTCCAGAGCAGTTGACTTTTTTAACTCAGTTAGGATTAGCAGGAGGAGCAAGTATGTTATGTACCCAGACATCAGATGAAACAATAAAATTAGAAATATTTAAAGATGGCGAAAGTAAAATCTGGAAGTGGAACGAGTCAAAAAAAGAGTTTTGGCAAGAGGAAAATAGGTAGGGCAAAAAAATCTTACAATAAACATAGTCCGAAGCCCAAAAAATATAAGGGTCAAGGCAGATAAAAATTAAATTATGGAAAACTTAGAATTAGAAAACAAAGAAGAAAAAGTAGTAAAAGCTACTAAGAAAGCTAAAGAGTTTGTATCTAACGAGACAATACAGCTTATTCAAGACATCTTGGATGATGGTACTGTAGACTTAAAGTGGAGAGAAGCCTTAAAAGCACAAGTAAAAAAATATAAAAAAGATGGAGAATAACTACGAGTACGATTCTGTTGTTGAGAATGTTATTAATCGTTTAAAAGATAGGGCAAGGATTGGTTATGAAAAATACGGAACTGACCTTGACAGAAACGACCTAATAACAGAACAATGGATTGAACACGCAATAGAAGAGGCATTAGACTTTAGTCTATACCTTACTAAGTTAAAAGAGCAAATGAAGAAAAGTTTATAACAATAAAAACCAAAACAATGTCTAAATCAAAAGAACTCTACTTAGGTAGATGCTTTACACTAACAACCGCATTCGGTAGTTTAAGAAAAATCTCATTAGGCCCACAAGACCTACAAAAATTAAATGACTTTGCAGCCGACAACAAAGGATGGGCTAACATCTTAGTTAAGATGAAGAAATCCTTTAACGCTGGTGAATCAGATTTCTATGTGGAAATTGACCCATGGAAGCCAGATGGTGAAGTAAAAAACAAAGATTTACCTTTCTAAATTATTATTATGAAAAATATACTTGAAGCAATGATTGGATTATTAGCACTTATGTTAATGATTTATGTACCATTTGCATTCTTAATTGCAGAATGGAATCCAATGTCTTGGCATTTAACCTTTAGAGGTTTATATGTACTTTGTATTCTTGGATTAGTTACATTTGCAGTTAAAGAGTACCAAAAAAAGTAAAGTGTTGTGTTTTGTAGATAAATAGGTAGCCCTCGATATTCTTATCGGGGGTTTTTTATGTATCAATGTGACTTATATCAAATTAATATGTACCAAAAAGTGCGTTTTATGACATTTTATCGTATGAATAAGTGTAAAAAAAGCCCCAGATTTTAACCTGGAGCTTCCACCAAAACCAACCAAACACCTATGAGAGAGCATCTTTAATTCTGTTTATTAGAACTATCATAAAATTTAGTTAAAACAGTACCGTAAAGCATTGCTTGATACCTTAATACAAAACTATCTATTGATTCTTTTACATAGAAGTAATCTTCATTAGCCATATATACAAAGCATCTGTCATTGCCTTCTTCATCGGCAGTAACACTTGCTACTTGGTATATGTTGATATAAGCATCTGATTCCTCGGAGTTATCTTGGAACTCATAGCTTTCATCTTCATCTTCCGTTAATTGTATGATGTGCATTAACATTTTTAATACTATTTTTAAGAACAGTTAGTCGCAATTCTCTAACAATCAATTCTAGTTTTGCTTCCAAGTAATTCTTTTCCTTCATTAATTGGTTAATCTTTACGTCTACTTCTCTGTTCATACAAATTTACGATTTAATTGATACTGAAATAAAAAGTGCATACCGCATTGATTATCAATGTAATACACACTTTAAAATATTTAATAAACTATTGTTACTTTTTAGGCAACCTAATAATCTTGCTGCCTAATGGCATCGGTACAAATATAGCAACTCTTCCGCCATCTAAAACAACTCCGCAGCCTAATGTGGGTCTTTTGGGGAAAGGTCGTGAATATTCCATAGCATAGGCATCAATATCAATACCACAGCCTACGTTCATGCCGAATATCATATCCTTGTCAGATGAACTATAAAGAACACCACCAAAACTATGAATATGGCCTATAACAGTTGATTGCCTGGCATCTCTTGCTCTATTGATTGCACCAGCTTGTCCAGAACTACCAGTGCCATGAGTATATAGAACACCGTCTATTTCCCATTCTAAGGCCCATTTCCAGCCTTTAGGAGCATCCCATGCTTGTTCGTATGATTTAATGAATCTCTCTGGTAAACCGCTTGTTTGAGCCTTTCTTTTATGTAGGGCTGAGTGGTTACCGATACAGACTTTGACAATAGGGAAAGTCTTGTACCATTTATACATAGCATCTTGTGCTAAATCAGCTTCTCTTCCAGCTCCATGACCGTCTGGTTTGCTTTCATGATAGGATATCGCATGGTTGTCAACTTCATCTCCGATGTGTACTACCTCAGAACATTGAAACTTATTAGCCACTTCAAGGCAAAAGTTCCTATAAAGTGGATGACAGAATGGTTCGTGCGTATCTCCTATGACAAGCACATTTTTTTTAGATGCCATATTGGTTGGTTTGGTTTATCTACTTGTAAGGCGTGTAGGCAGTCTTGCCGTTAACCTTAAGTGCTCTCAACACTTGCTTTCTATTTTTAGTTCCATTATAAGAAACGTGAACCCAGTCTGGAGCATCTTTTGTTCCAAACTCAAATATCAACTGGTCGAAATCTAAAGTGTCCTTGATAAAATCAAATACCTCTTTATTAGATGCACTACCCATTCCATCCATATCTATATCTGCCGCTTTAGCCTCGCAATGTTGTGAATTTAATGCCCCCCCAATGTAATGGTTAAGAGTCTTAGACCTATATCCAGATGAGATATTAATAGGGCCAAACTTAATTCTGATTGGCTCTAATACCTTCTCACATAGAGTGATAAGATTCTGTAAATGCTCTGGAGTTGGTTCGTTAGATACTCCATGTCTTTTTGCTGATTCACTACGAGTAAACTCTGCTAATGCGAAATGTTGTGTCAATTTCATGTTAAATCATTTGTAATACAAAATATGATAATCCTATTAACCATAATATGAAGCCAATCGTTAATATTATTTTTTCGGACTTAGGCATTTTTCTTAAATATTTTCTCTATTGAAGTTAACCCTAAACAACCGAATGCCAACAAAGCTACTGATTCTACAAGAATTGAACTTGGAGCTGTATGCTCTTCACTAAATTGATTGTGATACATAGTAACACATAATGCGATAACACATAGCAATCCACATAAACGCTTCATGCTAAATCTACCGTTATCCTCTTGGAAAAACTGTTTCATATTATTGAGATTTTATTAATGCTAAAGCCATAAATAGAACTAATGTCCATAATCTATTTATCCCTTGCTCTTGTTCAAAATTGTCTTTAAAGTCTTTATCAATTCCTGCACTTGGTTTAATATTTTCGATGTGAAATCTATAAATATTGACTGAATCTTCTTTACTGCGTAGTTTATTAGTTGTTGTAACATATAAATTGTTTTTAAATGATAACGAGTCCTTATAAGCGATTATTGTATCGTTATAGGACTTATATAGTTTGTTAATAGTGTCTGCTTGACCAACGGTCATTATAACAACAGAATCACCTTTAATTTTTTTTGTAGTGGGATATTGGGAGTAGCTTGAAACTGACAGCAGTATCATTGCTAACACTATCCAAAGTTGCTTTAACTTCATTTAGTTCGGTTTTTAGTATGGTCATTTCTTCCTTAATCTCTGCAAACTTGCTAACGGTAGACGTTACTATTGCATCTTTGGCCTTATCTGCTTTAACTTGGACAGCTTTATTCTTAGTCAATGTGCTGTTAAAGTCATTCATAAACAGTTCAAACTCCTTATCTTCAGTAACCTTAGTATCTTCTTTCTTAGCTGTAACATTAATGCTCGTAGCTGTTATTGTAAGAAACCCAAGAATTAAAAGAATTGATTTCATGGGGTATTATTTAACAGATGATTTAATAGCACCCATTGCATCAAGAGTCTCTAACTTAGTAGTCGTTGAACTTAGGGCGGTTTTACACTCAATTAACGCTTGTGTTTTTAAGCTATCCTTATACTCAAGATTGGTAATCCTTGCATCTTGAGAGTTAATTTGGTTGTTGAAATTGCCTCTAATGTCCACATAAAGGACAGTAATACCGATAATAACTAAGAACATTGTGCCCTTAATCGGGTCTTTACTAAATTGGGAGAAACTAATCGGAAGAGGATTAGCACTTACGTTTACGTCTTTCTTTGGAGCCATGTTACTTTTTACCTATTTTAAAATACAAGCTACCAGAGTAACTCATATTGTTATTTTTATTAATATTAAGATTAAGACCTATTAGAGCCTTATTTTTGGCATTTAACATCAATCCAGGACTTACTACTTGTAAGCCGTTAAATTGGCTAAAATCGCCTCTTATGCCGTAATAAAGCCTATACTTGGCTTTCTCTGCATAAAACTCCTTAACATAGATGGTTTTTTCGGTAATCTTGGACTCAAAAGACCTTGACTTGATACGATTTTGGCTGATGGTATCATTAATCACAAAGATATTAGAATCTTTCTTAATAGTATCTGAGTACACCTTAACTGTCAAGTAATCCTTGACAACTGTAATGGTATCGTGTATTGTAGTAGTATCTGTAGCTATAATGACATAAGCGATAGAATCCCCTTTTATGTACGTTTTTCTGTACGTTTTTTGGTACACAGTATCATGTATTTCCTTAATCTTATTATAATTACTCATATCACTAAAGTCAACCTTTTTTTCAGTCTTATGACATGATTCATAGGCAAATACGCCTAAGAAAAAGAAGCTAACAATAAGTATGTAGTCTCTAAGATGTTTCATATTATGCTAAAGTGTAATCTCCAGTTCCTTGTAAACCAACAGAATATGTTGCAACACCCTCTACTGGCCCATCAACTGAAACTGATTCAATATTACAAGTACCAGTAAATACTTTTGCATCAACTGTAAAAGTTACACTAATAACAGTAGCATTCCTTTGGTCTGTAAGCATATCAAAATAGTCATAATCATCTAAGGTAATTAGACCATCACAACTAATAGTATATCCATTAAACCCATACATATACTCTTTTTTCCTATTAGATGATTTGTTTGTAACATCAACTTGGTCTGATGATACCTCTAATGAACAAGAAGTAGAAGCAGCAAATACAACACCGCTTTTTCTTAAAATTACATTTGTTCCGTTAATTGCCATTTTATTATATTTTTATTATTTATGATATAGTATATGCTCCAGTTCCTTGCAATGATATTGAATAAGTAGAAACACTTTCAACTGGCCCAGTAATACTAACTGATTGTATATTAGCTGTTCCTTGAATAGTATATGTAGTGCTTGTTCCTACTGCAAATCTTACAACTATTGGTGCTCTTGATAACTGTTGGTCTAACATATCTTTATAATCCCAATCAGTTAATGTTATTAAACCATCACAAGTAAGTGTCCACGAAGCTGTATCTGGCTTAAATTCTTTAAACCAAGCAGAAGTTGCAGAAGTAACATTAAGTTGGTCTACACTTACCTCAAAAGAACAGTTTGTAGAAGCCGCAAATGGAATGTTTGTTGTTCCATTGAAGTAATATAAAATTACGTTTGTACCTAAGATTGCCATTATTTATAAGTTATTTATATTAAATATTTATATCAAAATTCAAATTCCAAAACGGCCCAAGTTGTCCTGCATCTGTTACATAACTTGGGAATAAAATTAAAAGATTTTCATCGTAAAATATTTCAATTAATTGCACCGAATTTGTTTCATCTGCATAAGGAGATAAAGTAAGTCTATTAGCAGTAAATTTCTTACCGTTATAACTCAAATCTCCAGTAGTAGAATCAGTAACAGTATAGACTTTATCTAAATAAACATAACCATTTGTGCCTTTAATAGCTCCTAAATCAGCTTCAAGAGTTGCAATATTTCTTTGATATATTTTTATATATTGATATGCCAAGAAACTCACTGGCAAAAGACCGCCTACAACAATACCAGTATTAAGAAAATTCCAACTTTGTAAGAATATACCAGCACTATCAAACAATGAACCATAAGTTAAAACTTGTTGTCCAGCACTATTAGGATATATTTGACCATAAGGCTGTTCATAAACCTCTGCTGTAGTTTTATCAGTAGAGGTATTATTTTGTATTACAGCATACTTAACTTCTGTTGCTCCTTGTCTTAATTGAAAGTTTCTTAATAATGTAGAAGATGCATCACATCTTATTTTTATATTTATATAACCCATTAAAAAAGTAGTGCTAAATACTGATACTAAAAAAGGAGGTATAGTTAAACTAAAAGTCGACCAATCAGTTTTGCCATCCCATGCTGGAAAAGTTATATAAGTAGCTGATGATGTTACCCAAGCTCCGCTACCATTTAGATATTTATTTCCAGAACCAGTATCTAATAAAGCAATCTGTATTTTAATTGCATTGCTATTTTTATGCTGACAGCTAAAATTTATTGGCGTTCCCCCCATATATGGAGTATAGACGTATGGTTGTATTATTTGTAATATTTCTAAGTCCGCTATACCAGAACCAGCAGATAAACTAAAATCATTAAACTGTTCACTAGCGTTTTCTATAACACTTGCTGCTGCAGAACCAGTTAATGTAGTTCTCCAACCTACTGCCCCTAAAGTAGGAGAAGTTCCAGTTGTTGATTTTAAATTAGCATTATGTATAAGGTTTATTGGACTTTTATATTCACTTCTTACCTCTATATTAAAAAATCCCTTTCTTAATATTTTAGTTTGTGAGTTATTAATAAAGTGAACATTATTACTTGCGTAAGGTGCAATATTAATAGTATTATTAAGTACACCTGATGATGCTACTGTTATTGTTGATGCTCCTATAGCGTATCTTGTAAAATATCTTGTAGGTGCAGCAGTTTCCATAGTTGCAGATATATACCAATCTCCATTGGCTTGATACATTCTACAGTTAAAGGTTTTTAGTATATTTTCTAGTATTACATAGTAACTTTCATCTTGAAAATCACGTCTATACTGATATATTTGACTAAAAGGTTCGTTTGATATACTATCATCTCTATCTACCATGCCATTAGCAAAAAATGAACAAGCTATATTTAAGTATAAATCTGATGGGTAACCAAGAAGTCTTAATGCTGATGCAAATACTTCAATATGACTTACCAAAGTATTAATGCTATTATCTATTACATATTCCTCACTGGATAAAAAAGAAATTCCATCTATTGCAATTAATGAAGATATAGAAATACCAGTAGAAAACCCTACTTGTGAATAATCATTAAACAAGTACCCTCTCCATATTACAGTTGCACCTTCTTTTAATAAGACATAGTATAATCTATCATTAGATGAAATTACATTTGGGTATTGGTTATAATCATCTGCAGTTTCAAGTATAAAAGAAAATGATAACTGTGATGATATAATTGCTGGATATGGATATTCTTCTGCTGAATTAGGCTGTAAACTTATAGATGTTGGTTTATATGTCTTTACACTTCCAGTATAATCTTCTTGGTATATCTCAATAACTTGATTATTACCATTTTTAAGTATCTGAGTTAATGTATATCTTAATCCGTATGCCATTATGCTAAACTTATATTTTGTCCTTTAAGATTTGATGCCTTTTGTGCTCTATTTACCGACAAAAGTAAGTCTTGTCCTCTTAATACAAATGTACCACTACCTCCGCCACCAATCATATCTTTTAATTTATCTAAAGGTGCAATTACCTCTGGATTGTTTTGAGCACCAGGGTATTCACCTACCAATCCCATTGTTGGGCCAGATACAATACCACCATTAGCAAATGCAGTACCCTTATTATTATTAATTTTTGATTTTAAAGCGGTACCAGCAGCAACTGCTGCAATACCAGCAGCAAGAGCTAACGGCCAAGTTTTAGGGTCTTTAAACAATTCTACAACTGCACCATTAGTTATTGCATAAGCAATAAGTGCTTTACCAATAGAAGATAAAGCATCTGCTAAAATAGTACCCATTTGAGTAATGTCAAACTTGCCACCAGCCAACATATTCCCTATTTGCTCACCAAAATTTGTCAATAAGCTGATATCTAAATTATTTAAAATGCCATTAATGCTATTAACAGTTTCTTGCCATGTAACAGTATAATTTTTTACTTTATCTTTTGAACCTTCAATAGCACCATCAACTCTTCTTATAGCATCATCTAATTTGTCATATTGTTCTGCTGTATATCCACCAACAGAAGCCAATTCATATAAACTATTTTTATACTCTTCTAATATTTTTATTCTATCTGTAGCATTAGCATTACCAGATAAATTTGCAATTTTCATTGCAACATCTGATTGTATCTTTAACGCATCTAATGAATTTTGTAATTCTCTATCAGATATTACCTTAGATTCTGCTTCTTGTTCTTTTTGTAAACCACTCCTAATTCCATAAATTTGTTTATAAACTTCAGCAGACCTTTTAGCATATTCAATATCAGATATTATTTTTAAGCCATACATTGCATCGTATGCTAATTGTTCTTCATTTAATATCTGTAATTGTTTTTGCTTATCATCTATAGCAAAAGCCATTTTAGCATCAAAAAATGTTTTTGTATATCCTAATAAATCATATGTTTTCTGCTTTTCTTCTTTAACATCTTTTGGTTTGTCAGTTTTTAAAAGTGATTTATCTAAATTTAAACCATCAGCCTTTAATCCATTTAATAAATATTGAAAATTAATTTGTTTTAATGTTGAATTATTTAGTTTAATTCCAAGGTCACTTATTTCTTCATCATTTTTTCTTACAACTTTTTTAATCTCAGCTAATCTTCCTTCTGCCCAAACTATTTTTTCATAATTATTTGCAATATATTCGGCTGTCTTTCTATCTTCTCCAGGCTCTGTTATATTTAATAACTTAATTCTTTCAGCAATTAACTTATTATTTTCATCTTGCAAAAGATTCTTTCGTTCACTATCATTTAAATCTTGAGCAGCCATTTCTCCTATCTTACCTTCAATAGCACTTGCTTTTGCTCTTGCTAATAAAGAAACTGTTACTCCATCAATAGCGGTTTTTACATCACCATTTAGTATTTTTTCTTTACTTAGATTACCAAAATAAGAAGGATATTCATCTTGCAATTTTTTAACTGCAAGAAGTCTTTTATCCATAGATACAGTATGATTCCCTGCTACTTCTATTAAAGATTTTACTGAAGCTATTTCACCATAAGCACTTGATGTAGCTTTATTTATTGAATCTGCAACCTCTTCCTCGCTTTCTTTAAGTTTTTTATTTTGTGCGATTGTTTTTCTTTGAGCTTCATCCCAAAACGTAAAACCAGCTATAATAGCAGAAAATGCTAAATAAGCAGCACCACCTACTCCAGCTATACCACCAAGCAATGCTGGAAGGTTATTTTGAATACCTCTAAATCCAAATGGTAAATCTTGAATAACTAAAGCAAGGTTTGTGTATTGTTGATTTGATTTTTTTAAGTTATTTGCACTTGCATTTATAGCATTGCCAGCACCATTAGCAGCATTTTGTGTAGCAGTTAAGGTGGTTTTTAATTGGTCTAAATTAGTTTGTAATAGCTTAATTGCACCGCTTGTAGGACTCATACCATTAGCTACAAGTTTTATCATGTAGGTTTCAAGTGCAGCTATTTCCTTTTCAACATTCTTGATACTCTGACCAAATAATTGATTAGAGGCACTTATTTTATTAATCGTAGCTGTGTACTGGTCGGTGGCCTTAATTATAATATCAACACCTTCATTATTCGCCATTATTATACTGGTTTAATATTTTCGTATTTTTTTAGTACCTCTTGTAACTCATCGTTACTCATTATCCTAACATTCTTCTTTTTATTCCTATTATCACAATCTAACTCTAAAAGTTCAGTAGGCTTAACCTTCTTGCCTTTAGGTAGTTGCATATTAATAAGGATAGTAGTTTGCCATCTTGACCTCACCCATTCTTGCTCCTCTTTGTGCCTATAACCATACCAAATAAAGTCTAACTCAGCCATGGTCATCTCCCAAAACAAATGGGGAAGTATTTGACACTCCCCCATTGTATATCTTTCTATGTCAATCCATTCTAATTTTTTTTTTCTTCACCAGCCTCTGTTGACGTAGAACTTGGTTGCTCTAATCCACTACTCATGCTTTCTGATAGTGCAGCCATGATTTCTTGGAATCTTGTTCCACCGATACCACCCATGTCATCTATCCAATCGCATACATCAATCTCCTTAAAATCTGGCGTTCTACCTTCCTTGTAGAAAGGGTATTCAGCAGCAGACCTTACTAAATTAATAATAGCATCTAAAGCATTCTCACCACTTAAAGCTGTTCCTATCTCTGTTGGGCCTATACCTTGCAACTGACAGAATCTTTTTAGAGACCATGTGCAGAAACGCAGCGGTATTACCTTACCATCAGAAAGTGATAGGTTAAATTGTCCTCTCATATATTTGGTTTTTAGTTTATGCGTTGGTAGTCATCACTAATGCTCCAGTTCCAGTGAATGATGCAGAGAAAGTAGCTGGAGATTCCATGTCACCAGTAAAGTCTAAAGACTCAACCGCTGCAGTTCCAGTCCAAATCTTGTCACCACTTACGAAAGTAGAGAAAGTCAAAGTTACATCAGTTCTTGAACTTACAGAAGAAAATAAATCTTCTACGTTAATACCAGCAGCAGCAGATTCAATAACCGCTAAGCCATCTGTTGTTACTGACCAAGAACGCTGTCCTTGAATTTGAGCTGCCCATCCACCGCTATCTTTTGTAGAAGCGTCTGGTAAGTCTGTTGATACTGATAAAGAGCAAGATGTAGAATGAGCTACAGCTACTCCACCTATCTTTACTACTAATAGGGTTCCGTTAAATACACCACTTGTTGCCATTTTATTTGTTTTTTTATGTTATTTATGTTATCTGAGTTACAAAGTGGTCTACCACTATAACTCTTCTAAAAATATATGTTTCTTCTACATAGTCAAAAGTAGCCTGGTTTGAGACCATATTCCTCGTAACTATCTTAAAGTTTGGAGAAGCATCTGGATAATCTGCAGGAGCTACTCCTATAATTTCCAATAAGTCATTAGCCCATGTGTCTACCGACTTTTGACCTACTTCACCAGACTTAAATGTCCTATACACTATGTCAAACTGTATGCTTACATCAAAGTTATAGCTTGTTTTGTCACTATTCTCTACTGATGTCTGAGAACTTATTAACAAGAATGGAGGCTCTGAACCATCTGGAGCTATGGTATCATATACCGATAACTCGTAGTTGTTAGCATTTATCTTGTCGAAATAAGCCTTTCGTATAGCATATCCGCAGTCTTTCATTATCCTTCTACCTCTACTTCTTTAACTTCCGTTTTATGGCCATTCTGAGCCTCATTTAGCTCACCAAAGAACTTAATAAGGGGTAAGCCATACTTTGTCGGTAACTCTTGAAAAAAGCCATCTAATTGCTTAATTTGCTCTGCGTTTAATGTAATAGTCATATTTGGTTATTTTTTACAAATTTAGGTAAAATTATTTAGCTTCCAAAGCATCAATTTTTGCAGTCAATTCTTGAATAGCTTTTACAAGGATTGGTACTATTTTAGAATAGTCAACTCCTTGTGCTTTTATTTCACCATCTTCATCTATTGCATCTTTTTCTCCATTAACATAATTTGGTAATACTTCTTGCAATTCGTGAGCCATCATACCATAATCTCTTACGTCTGTATTTTTCCATTTAAAATCGTAAGTTTTTAAATTACCTATAATGTTTAAAGCATTATATTCTTTTAAATCTTCTTTTAATCTATAGTCAGATGTAGCATTATATTGTACGATTGTACCATTATAAGAAATAGTACCAACATTACCACCATTATATCTAAATTGAACTATATCTCCAGTAGAACTAAATCTATTAAAAAATGCACAAGTGCTATTACCTCTTGAAGCGGCAATAAATCCATTTGGCCCATATAATCCTACACCAGTTATACTACCATTAAAAAATGCATCATTTTGAGTCCCAGCTAAAATAGTTCCATCAGCTTGGATTCTCATTTTTTCACTTCCACCCGTACCAAAAGCCATTGGCACATAAGAACCACCACCAATATAAGATGTATCAATATATGAAACAGAAGTTCCAGCAGATAAAAATATTGTGTTTTGACCATTTGAATCTACTGATGCGTTATTACCACTTACAAGTAATCTATAAGATGAATTTCCTGTATTACCGATTCCAACGTTACATCCTTGAAAGAAACTTGCAGAACCATTATATCCTAAAGTAAGTACATCCCTTACGGCATCACTTATAGCAAAATTGTTATTGCTTGTTTTATTATATACTTGCCATTGAACTGTTGTATTACTTAAATATAATGATGGGTTTGAAGCATTAGCAATTTGCACATATTGTCCATTAACTGCTAATAATCCTGAGAAAGTAGCAGCACCGGTACCTGTTAAAGTTAATGCATCTACCCAAGTAGTAGCACCACTTGCAACTGAAAACTTCATTTTTTGAGCAGAAGCAGTAGCACTTAATGAATTAGATATTTTATTTCTATATGTTGTTCCTTCATTATTCCCACCAAAAAATATTGAATCAGCAAAAGTGCCGTCATAACCAGCACCAGTAATAGTTAACTGATTATTATATACAACTAAATTTGAAGCCCAAGTATTAGGACTGCTTGTTCCAATTCCTACTCTATTATTTGTAGAATCAACAAATAAAGTATCTGTATCAATAGTTAAATTACCACTAAACGTAGCACTTGTACCACTTAAAGCACCAGTAAGTGTACCACCAGCTAAAGGCAAATAAGTAGAAGCAGCAGTTGCTGTACTTAATTTAGTATTTAATTGAGTCTGTATTGCACTTGTTACACCAGCAACATACCCTATCTCAGTAGCAGTTGTAGATGCACTTGCTGCAATCTTACCAGTACCGTCAGATACTAATGCTCTTGAAGCAGTTAAGTCTGCAGTTACTACAGAAGATGCACCACCAGTAATAGCACTTTGTGCTCTTGCTGAAGTAAAGTATTGATTAGTGCCTTCCGCAACATTAGTAGTTGTTAAAACTACAGTTCCAGCAAATCCGTTAACTGTTGTAACCGGGAATGTAATGTTTGTATTTGAAGCACTCGTGATTCTACCTTTGCTATCTATAGCGATTGTGGGCACAGCAGTAGAAGTTCCGTAAGTTGATGCAGTAACTCCAGTATTAGCTAAAGTTAAAGCAGATGATACGTTTGCACTACCATCAAAACTTACTGACCATACAGCATCTCCACTTGCAGCTATTGTTCTTGCAGTAGAAAGTGCGTTTGCAGCATTTGCAGTACCAGCTAAGTTACCTTCAAAGTTGGCAACTAAAGTACCAACAGTATATCCAGTCCCAGTAGTGTTAACTACGTTCGTAGGTTCATCTACTAAGCCAGTAAAAAATTTAAACTTACCAGCATCAGAAGCATCTCTAAATAAACCAGTAAACTCTACTCTTAATTGAGGAGTATCGTAATATCTTCCATAATATCCTATGTCTACAGCATCTGTAGTATTGTTATCGTTTGCAACCTCAAACAATGGGTCTTTAGCAGATATTGATTGAGTGTTTACATAAGTTGCAGTACCATTGATAGTTAAGTTACCACTTACAACTAAGTTGTTTGGCATTGTAACGTCATTGGTAAATGCAATAGTTGTAGTATTACCAGCAGTTGTTGCTAATATTTGATTAGCAGTTCCGTTGATTGTTGTAATACCTAAGTCAGTCCAAGTAGCTGAAACTACGTTTGCATCTTGCTGAGTTAAAGATAAAGTCTTTGTAGTAGTACCAGTTACTGCAGCAGATACGATAGAACGATTGTAAGCTGTATCGTATTGGCCTAATTTAACCGTTGTAGGTATAGCATAACCAGCAGTTAAGCTAAGTACACCACTTCCAGAAGAATAGTCTAAACCAACAGCAGATTCGCTGATAGCTGCTCTTGAACGAGCATCTGTATAATATAAGTTAGTGCCTTCTGCTAAATCTGTTGTAGACTTTGCAGTAAAGGCAGTATTAAATCTTGTTTGAGTATAGTAAAGGTTTGAACCCTCTGCTAAGTTTGTAGTAGTCTTTGTACTAAATCTTGTGTCAAATCTTGCGTCTGTCCAGTATAAGTTGGTACCTTCAGCTATATTAGTTGTTGTAAGCGTTATAGAGGCTCCTAAAGCCAAAGAAAGGCCATTTACAGTAACTGAGCTATTAGTCAAACTTGCGTTAGGAATAGAGCCTAAATTAAAGACTCCAGTAGTGCTATTGTAAGCAATACCAGTTCCAGCAGTAACAGCTAAAGCAGCTCTACTTCTTGTGTCAGTATAGTACAAGTTTGTACCTTCTGGCAAGTTAGTAGTTGTTTTAGTTGCAAAGTTAGTTGCAAAGTTTGCGTTACCTCTTGCTTCTGTAAAATAAAGATTTGCTCCTTCTGCCAAGTTCGTTGTGGTCTTAGCAGCGAAAGCTGAATCAAATCTACCTTGAGTATAGTATAAATTAGTTCCTTCTGAGATGTTGGTTGTAGTACCAGCTACATTCTCCCATACAGCTAAAGAAGAGTTATATTTTAATATGTTGTTATTAGCTACACTTGTAATTCTTACATCGTGTAATTCTGAAATCTCATAACCGTTATCCACCTTTACGAAAATCTTACCTTGATTCTTATGAGCATAAACCACAAAACCCATAATAACTGTTTGATTAGGAGCAAGTGGCTTAACCTTAGTAATTCTACCAGGAACGGTAGGAGATAAGTAAAGTGTATCACCATCAACCCAAACCTCAGTTTGTAAATCTCCAGTAGTATCTATTTGTCTAACCAATCCAGAAGTCGTTACAAAACCTTCTTGGTTATTAGATATATTCTCAGTAACTAAACCTAAAGTATCTTTAGAGTTAGCCTCGTTGTTAGCTTGTGCTAATCCAACAGCTAATCTTTGTCCTTGAGCAGAAGTAATTTTAACCGCTTGATAACCAGCTTCAGTAAAATTAGTGCCAGAGTTGTTTAATACCCTTGCAACCTGCTCTTGACCCACTTGTAAAACTACATTACCGCCCATCAATCCAATATCCATTGTTCCGTCTGCAGTATTCCACTTTAACTTACCAACAGCACTTGCTTCATTAGCATTTACATTAAGTTGTAAGAAATCACCTTGAACACCACCATCTGCAGTTGCAATAGTGATAGTCGGAGTTAAAGTTCTTGCACCGTCATTATAAGCCCAAGTAATACCAGTACCATTCTGAATCAAACTTGCTACTGTATCATCAATTAAATCTTGTATTTGAATACCACCACCAGTAATAATTAAATCACCAGTTATAGTTAAGGTACCATTAATAGTTGCTGCAGCAGTAGAAAGTGATAAAGCAGTATTTACTCCAGCACCATCTTGAACTGGCTGCATAGTACCACTTACTCCAACATTATTAGCACCAATCTGTAATACTTGTCTATATGTATTTTTTACCGCTTTACCTTGAAGAGTAGCCATTATATTTTAATTTTTTTTATTTTACTAACCATTTTATATAGTTCTTCTGAAGCCGAGTTAAACAAGAATGGTCTATGGGGCAAATTTACTAAATTTCCATTACTCCGTTGAAATGTCTTTGCATAGCCCTCAAGTTTGTTCATACTTAGGTTTCTATACACTGGAATCTGAAATCCATTACCAGTACCAAATTCAACAAAAGGTGAATAGTTAGACCTTCTACCCATAGTTCCACCAGAACCAACTCTTGCTCCACCATTTAAGGTATAAGGAGTGCTATATATAGAAGCCTTTAATTTACCAGTTTTACCTTGCGGTGCTCTTGTTCTTGCGTTTCTTTCAATAGTCAATACAGATTCATTAATTATTTTCTGTATTTGTTGAGTAATCGCATGAGGTGCCTCCTTTAACCTTTTTGATAGGTTAGTAACACTTGCTGTTTTATTTATAGTAAATGACATTATACTGTCTCCCAAGTTTTACTAATGTTCTCCCAGAATGCCGTAATACTATCCCAAGTATCAACTCTCTTTAATGTAGCACAAGTGATTCTTAAATAGTTATGAACATCTAATTCATCTATTACGCTGCTAATCAAGTAGATATTACCTTCAAAAAGTATAGTAAGGTCATTAGAAATAGAGATACTTTGAGCATCCCTTATCCTAAAAACTATGCTATCTGATAAAGAATCTTTACCAGCTATGTTTGTTTTATTCTGATTCTCTCTAAATATCTCAGCCCAACAAGTATAGTAGTCAACATCTGTTAAGATTTGACCACCAGCACCATCTGACTGTTCAGTCTTAGATTGGAAAGTAATCCTATTTTTTAAGTTACTTATCATTATAATATTATGCTTACTCGTTTAAAAGGCTTCATTAATTCGTATGCAGATGCTATGTTAGCATTTGGCTTACTATCTTCTACTGAAGATTCTCTGTAATCGTATAAGTCAGCGAGTATCTTATACAAGGCTGTTTTCATTACTGCAGGAGTAGTTGCATAACCACAAGTGTAAGTAAACCTAAACTCCATGCGAGTAAAAGAACTCATATATAGTTTCTTGTAAGTAGTACCTAAAACATTATACTGAGGTATGGTAATTTCTTCCCATGCGTTATTATCCCAATATTCTACCTTAGTAATATTGTTAAGTGGTGCGTATGGTAGTTCTATAAACTCATCCACATAAGCTACAACTTGTAAAGTACGAGCTGTCATAGCCACACCAGCATATTTCTCTAATCTAACCCTTGCTGCAACTATTAAAGAGCTAATTAAGTCGTTATCATCATCAAAGTCAACCTTTAGATAGTTCTTAGCTTCAGACAATGTTATTGGTTCCGAAGCTGGTTCTATTGTGGTTGTGACATCCCTTATAATCTGCATATACCAATATTTTTACAAAAATAACTAAAATATAGTAGACATAAAAAAGGAGGCAGTTTGTGGCTGCCCCCTTTATATTTGAGTTAATCTAAGATTAAGCTACATTACCGAAATCACCATAAACAAACGCACCAGCGTAGTAGATAGGGAATGCGATTCTTGCCTCAACACGAACTGTAATCATGTTCTCAACAGCGTTGTTACCATCTTGGTCAAAGAATTGAACAGAGATACCATTACGTTGCATGATTTGAGCACCCATAGACCAGTCTCCTACTAAGAACTTGTCAACAGTCATTGCTGTAGACTTGAAAATAGGAATACCAGCGATAGATAATTGACCATCAGTTGTAACTACTGTAGAACCTGGTAAAGAGTACGCAGAGTTAGTGTTCTTAGTATTTACGATAGCAGCCCAATCTAAAGGATTGATTAAGATACCAGTTGCAGAGTAGTTGCTGTTTTCAACTTGTGCAATAGCTTGTACTAATTGCTCAACGTCTACAGTTGCAGCACCAGTTGCAGCAGAAGCTACACCAGTGATACCTTGCAAGTTAACACCAGAACCAGAACCGAATAATAATTGGCTATCTTCAGCTACTAAGTATTTCTCTAACAAACGAGATTGTAAGAAAGAAGTCATTGCAGGAACGTCATCTAACATTTGGCGAGAGATTTTAACGTAACCAGCTATAACTTGAGCAGGAGCATTAACCATGCTGATATCGAAATCAACTTGAGCTTTTGCACTACCTTGAGTTTGGTTAGCAGGAGCACCTTCACCACCAGTTTCTTGAGGGAAAGTAAATAATCCTTGAGAGATTGTACCTACTGGTAACAAACTTCTAACGTGGATTTTACGAGAAGGTAAACCATAAACTTGATTAGCGTACTGACGTGGAATATCTCCAGTCAAGTTAACTGCTTCTGTCATGTTACCTACTGCTTTAGTGTCCATAATGAAAGAAGTATTCTTCATTTCACCACGACCTAATTTTGCGATGTTGTCCGCATTCTTTTCAATTTGCTCACCTAAAGTGGCATTGAAACCTTTAAATTGATTTTCGTTCATTGTTTTACGATTGCTTTTTGCCTCTAATTTTTCTGCAGCATCTTTAACTACAGAGATTTGAGATTTTAATTCTTCTAATTCAGTTTTTAAGCCTTCTACTGCTACTGCACTTTCAGCTTTTGCATTTTCGATTGCTCCAGATACTTCTGTTTTGATGCCCTCGAATGCACTTTTAATTTCTTCTACCATTAGTTGAAAATTTTAAATGATTGTAAATATTTGTTTACCTCTAATTCAATGGAAACCATCGGGTCATCTTCATCTTCCAATGCCTCATCTTCTGATTCATCTACTGGTTGCAACTCAGTTGGTGCATCTACTGGCGGTTGTTCTTCCGAAGCGACTGATTCTTCATCTTCCATCTCTGCGAGATATTGTTGTAATTGCTTGAGTTTTAACTCTAACAAACCAAAAGTTTCATCTGTGTAGAAACCATTTCTTAAAGACTTAATAGTTTTAGCTATCTCATCAATAAGAGTTAATTTGATTTCAGACTTAACCATAACTGTTGGCGTATTAGAATTAGCTCCCCATAAAACTGAGGAACCCTCAAACAATTTAATTTCTTGTATTTCGTTATACCCAGACTTAGCTTGAGACTTTACAGTCTGGAATCCAATGCTATGTTCTGTGATATGACCTTCTTTATACAACTCATAAGTATCTCTACCTAAAGTTGTATTCGGCATCTTAACGATTGCCTTTAAACCAAACGCATCTTCCACCAATTCCTTTGGCTTAGATACTGGTTTGTCTGTAGAGTGGTTAAACAAGTGCCAGATTCTATTCTTTCCTTGTGGGCCGTTCTCTTTGATAGACTTCGTAAATGAGCCTGGCATAATTATATCGCCATCGCTATCTACATTACCAAACGCAGAATAGTAAACCTCAATAGTTCTTGTGTCATCAGCCATATCGACTGGTACACCACTAACTGCTTTCTTGTTATAAAAATTACTCATATATATTTGTTTAAGCAATAAACACAGTACAACATCTACAGTTACAATTATTCATTGCACCTCCGTTTGCATCATGTGCGTATTGCATCTCAATTACTCCTCTTTCTGGCGTATTCACAAGGAACGGTTGATTAATAGGTATTCTTACTCCTCCTGCATCTGGATTGGTTTGTCTATCCAATGCCCTATGCCAATCTCTGTACCTATTATTCTTAGCAGGATAATCTGCTGCTACCCATTGCTTCAGCAAAGGTATGTTAACAAATTTAACTGCACCCATCATACCAGCACTTAATGCTTGATGTGATTCCGTTCTTGCAATCAGCAGACTCCTTGCGTTGTTAATTTTACCTTCTTGTAGGTTTTTAATCGCAAGTGAATTAACCTCGTTAAGACTCAAGTTGTTTTCTTGTCCGTATCTAATAGAGCCGTTCAATATCCTTGTAATCTCATTCTTGGTTGTATTTTCAATTCCGTACATCTTAGTTCCGCTATAGGTTGTCCAATAAGACAACATAAAGGCTAACCATTCATCCATGATGTTCAGAGGGTCTAAATCTACTGATTCTTCTTTTTTAAACTTGTCAAATATCTTTTGGTACGTCATGGCAGTATATCCACCAGTGGTCTCGTACAAAGTTCGTAAAATATTATTAATATTCTTTCCGTCAAATAAAGCGTTCTGATTATTGATAGTTTGCTGTGCTCCATAATCTTTAACCAACTGAGCAGCCTTGTCAAAATCAGATTGTAAAGCAGCCAATATTTTAGGCTGATACTCTCTTACTGACTTCCTTGCAATCTTTTGCTGCAAGGCGAACTGCTGAGAAGGAGTAACTATCTTAGCCATTATTCTTTTCCGTCTATAGCTTCAATCATTTTTCCTGCTGCTGCAAATACACCTTTTAGTCCGTTTTGTGCCGACCTTTGTCTGATTGCTCGTAATCCTTCCCTATCAACTGTTTTAAAATCAGAAGTATATATGTAGCCATAGTGCCCTTTAGTTTCTTTGTCCATAGATGTATCAACTCCTAAAAACCATTTAGCAAACTCATCCCATCCATTCTCCTCGATGTAAGCATTCTCCATCTCTACAGATGGTCTTTCCCAAGATGATGGCTTAGTAACGTCACCACTTGAGATTAAGCTGTTTGCATGACTGATACCTTTTGGATTAGTCTTGTTTACTCGCTTCTCTGATAAATTATCTTCTACAACCTTAAAGGCTTCATCAAATGACTTAAATTCCATTTTTTAAATTTTTAACTGGTGGGATATTGTAATCTCCTTGTTGTTGAGCACTTGTAGGGTCTTGGAGCATAGTCAGCTCATCGATAGGTAAGTAACCAGCAGGGATAAATATTTCATCCATAGTAGGGTCATCAGAAGTATCGTAACGCATAGCTGCTCTTTTCTCGTTAGGGGTAATCCACCATGATTGAGATAATATAGCAGAAAGCTCCTTCATATCCTCTTGTAACTCTGGGAATACAGTAATATCAAAATCAATATAAAATCCTTGTCCAATTTCTATTGCAAAGAATCTATTGAAAGCATCACGAAGAGCTACTAATTCTGGAAGGACTACTTGCGTAAGCATTTCCTTCTTAGCCTCTTTCATGTTGTTATAAGTCTTGTTATCTGGGTCGTTAAACAACGCAGAGTTCACACCATACACATTACAAAGTTCTCTAAGGGTAACCTTTTCTGATTCTAAAAGTTGAAGGTCGATAGGGGATAAGCCCATGTTAACCCAACCTAATTTAGCACCAGCAATTAAAATCTTACCAGCGTTCTGAACGATTTGACCTTGAGTCTTAGTTCCGTACTGATTGTAGAAATCTTCTTTTAACTTACCAGCTTCTTCTTGTCCAAAGTTATTAGACTCATCAGCATACAAGATACCTTTAGGGCCTTGATTTTGTAACATACCAACAGATGTATCTTTCGCATCGTTGCTACGCTGAACAGTTCTGTAAGCAGCTTGTAATGGGCTAAGTCCGTATAATTGAGAACCGTTAGTGTCAAAGTAAGGGTTGAAGTATTTTAGATGGATTACGTCTTTCGCATCTAAGAAATCCCATCCAACAAGTGTAAAAGAATAACCTTCAACCCCATTGATAGTACCATCAGAGATGATGGCCATGTATTGCGGAGGGAGCACGACTAATTCTTGAACCTTACCGTTTTCTAATCGGTTAGCCCATACAAAAGAATTGCCGCAAATAAGTTTATAACCAATAACGCTTTCAATAAACTCAGAAAGAGATTGATATTCGTTTGGTTTTTCTAATAATGTGTTTAATGGAGAATCTGCAATCTCACTAATTGCCTTTATTCTTAGTAACTCAGCTTTAGCTAAGTCTTGAGTAGTCGATGAGTTTTTAGTCATTGACTCGTATCTGCTAAGGGATTTCTTGTCTTTTACTTTGTAAACGTAAAATGGTACAGTTGATACAGTTTTTGAGATACGCTTAATGATGGCGTACACCTCACTATTGTTTTCGTAGTCAAGTACAAATTTTCTTTGGTTAAGTTCTGGATATAAAGTTCTTCCAGCAAGTAATCCTCCAAAATCAGCAAATGGACTGGTAACTTGTATCATTCCATTAGGAGCTGTTGCCTTTTGTTGAAAAGGATTAATGGCTCCGAATATGTCAGTTAATTTCACGCTATATGATATTTTTACAAAAGTAACAAATTTTTAGCCTACACTACCCAGCCTCTTTTTGGTTTGGCAAATTTTGAGTATATAGCATACCTCATGGCATCCATTAAGTGGTCTCTAAACTTAACTGGTTCATCAAGCGTATTGCCATCGTGGTCTGTTTTCCACTTGTAGTTTTTAAACTCATCCAACAAATCTAAGGAATCGCTTTTAACTATCAATGGAAATGACTTTACCTTGTTGATACCAGCAAAAACATCTTTAACAGCCGATTTAAGGCTAAATCCAGCCTTATTAATCTCAGCTATGGTCTTGGGTTCAGCAGCATCTGCGAATATCTCAGTTCGCTTGTCAAAGCCAAAAGACTTTAACCTATCGATGAGTAGTGAGGTAGACATTTTAGTATCGTAGATGAGTTGCTCCACAAACATCTCGTTATCGAAGTGTTTGATACGCACCAGTGCGGTTTGATTGTTGTAGCCAAAATCCAGTCCATAAAATATTTCCCCTCCTTCGGGAAAGTTTCTTCTGCGTTTCCAATGGGTATAAATAGTTGCCTCTGATATTGCTCTTTCACCTAAACCATAAACTCTCCAATATTCATGGTCGGCATCTTTAAGTCTCTCAATTTCCTCCACCAATGATTTCTCAAGAAATGGGTTGTCTTTGTAGGTAGTGATAGTAAAGTCAGCATCTTCCCTTGTAACCACCTTATCGTATATCCAAGAGTAGTAATCTGAAGGGTTATAGTCAATAACAATTTTTTCTGTGGTTCTTAGTGCTAATTGCATCCAAGATTCATAGTTAACCTCATTGGCCTCGTTAATGAACAGATAATTACGCTTACGACCTCTTATTTTTTGTGGCTGGTCTGTAGAGACAAACTCTACGGTATTGCCTCCTAAGAAGTAAAGATTTTCTGACTTGTTGTGCTTTTCTTCTGAGTATAGGCCATATTTCGACAGAATTTCTATAAAGTCTCTCATTACTGAGCCTTTTATGGATGGCAACGATGAACGGCAGATAGTTAGTGTCTTCCCTTTTTCTTGTAGCAATTTTACGATAAACCAAGTCAATACATTGTAAGTTTTGCCAGACCTTGTTCCGCCTTGCATAACAGATATTTTTTTCTGGCTGTTTTGCAGTATCTCGAACACGATGTTTGTGGTTACGTTCATAGGGCATTGGGGAAAAATTAAAAAATTGGCTTGGTAAAAACGAAGTTAATACTTTTTGGTTTTATAGAGGGTATGCCCTAATGTGACTTATAACGGACAAACATAGGTCAAAAAGTGACTTTTATGACACGTTATCAAAACTTGAACAGTTTACATTTTTTGATAATAGAGTAGTATTACTACTTATTTAGATACAAAGTTTACCAATAGAAAACTTTATCAATCAATAAACCTTGATTTATCAATCAAAATTGTCATATTGCTACGCAATCTTTACTCCTCATACTCATCTTGGTCGTTTATGTCCAACAACTCACCCTTATCATGGTCATATAATGGAATCTCTGCTATCTCGGTAGCCAATGTGGCTGGAACAGTAAAGCTGTTATCTTTCTGAGTATCGAAGTTCATTATATTCTCATCTCCATCGAGCTGCTTCTGCAAGTTAGGTAATTCTGATGGCTTCACTACGTTAACCGTAATCTGCTTCACCACATCGCCTTCATGCTGCACCTCCGTCTTTTCGATATACCCTCTTCTCTTACCCTTAGTCTTTAACAAGAACATCGTAGCCAAAGTATCGCCTTTAGTAATCCTCTCCATCAACTTATGCTCCCCCCAGTCTAACATCAACTCCTCTGGCTCTATCTCAGCTAATGCCTTCTTAAAATCGTTATCATTCTTCATCCATCCTTGATACATAGTCCTACTAATCCCACATGCTTGACAAGCAATGGTAATATTTCCAAAATTCTCCCTATAAGCAATGATAAATGCTTCTTTCGTTATATCCTTAAACTCTGCGTTCATATTATTTAGTTTTATTGATATAGTATTTAAAAACTCTTGTTCCCTTACCTCTTAAATAAACTTTATGAATAAGGTTGTTTACCATAAATAAATTTTTAAAATACAATCCTCTCATATTATCTGTTTTTGGTTGGCGTTCTAATAGACACAATACTCACTACCTTATCTACCTTGATGTTGTTAAATCCAAGCCAGTTACCACACTTACTACACTCAAACTGCACTTCCCTAATCTGACTGCTCCAAACATACTCCTCCTGGACAACACCACATTTGCACTTATAGTTTCTTTTTGCACAAGTATCTTTCATAGTTATATACTTTAACTTGGTTACGTTATCGCTAAGAGGCTTTACCAAGTATTGAAGTCAAAGCTACAACATATAATTGAAATATTAAAATTGGTGAAAACAATGTTTTATATCAAAAATGTGAAGGGCACATTGGGGTTGTAACATTGATTACACGAATGAAAGGGGTAGGGGGTAGGTACCCCGAAAAACCCATGTAATTAGCCCAGAAATTAGGTTAGCACCTATTATCTCAACTTGGGTGGTATCCTTATGCTATGCAGTTGCAAAAGTGGCTGTATTAGCCTATAAATGACCATTAATTGGATACTAAATTACTTAGTACACTAATGTATTTATAAATACAATTTAGATTGCACTTAGTTACTAAACATAAGCCCATATCCCATAAATAATCACTAACCTAATTCAATACCGTTGGTAAAGTGTCCGTATATAATATACTATTTATTTATTTATTCTATTATTCATTATATAATATATAATACAATAAGTATTATATAATATAATACATATATTTTATAATACTTAATACAGTATAGAATATATCCGACCAATTTAATACTGGTACACTTTCTTTACTACCAGTCTAAATATAGACCGAAAACTATTTTATAATATTTGCAATATTTTAACAAATTTATTTGTTATTTCACTTTTGGTACCTTATCTTTACTCTATCAAATAACACAAAAACCAAAACAATGACACAAACAGAACTATTAAAAGAGCTTGAGTATCTAAGTAAAAAGGGCTTATCAGTAAGCAAAAAGGCTTACACTGGCAATACTCATAGTTCGGTATATGGCCCACAATTAAAGTACATATACAACCGTATCCATGAAATCAAAGACATATTAAAAACATTAACCAATAAACATTTACAACCATGCACATTTTATCAAACATCCTTTTAGTATTTGAACTGGCTTTATTTATTATCATCTTAGGTAATATGGGCCGCTTGTTATCTGATTACCTAATAACTAAAATAAAATAATCATGAGCCTAATTTCATTTATCATTTACTTAATCGTTGGCACTTTATTAATAACATTAATAAAGACTATCTGGCAAGAGTTAACACAATACAAATAAACAAACCTTTAACACACAAAACACAAACACAATGAGAAACGTACTACCAACATCCGAGCTTTGCCATAAGTGGGCTAACATGGAACAAGAAAGCGGTCGAACATCTACTGGAACGCTATTTTTTAATCGTAATACTATTTACAGCTACGGTGACCACTTCGCAATCGCAAAGCATATAGTAAACGAACAAGGGCAAAGGGCGGTATTATTTACACTTCGTAGGTATAGTAACACTACGGCAAAGCATATAAGCAGCGTTTATATGAGCTGTAAAAATGATAATCTTATATATTGTGCAAATCCTATCGGCTCACATGAAATAAACTTTAAGTATTGGGAGCAATCAGCCGAACATGACGGAGCTAATAAACTAGCAAAAGCCAGAAAGCCAGAAAAATATTTGGCTGTATTGGCTGACATTGAGAGAACGGCTAATATTTACGCATCTTTTTTTGGCATACAATTACCAGAAACACTTAAAGCCCTTTTAAGTATTAAAGACAAAACAGAGTTTTTAGCCTTTGCCGATAAGAAAGCCGAATTTATAAAAGCCGAACGCAAAATAAAAGAGGCCGAACAAAAAAAGAAATTTAAAGAGGATATTAAAAAGTGGTTTAATTGTGAGACTTCAAGGCTTTACAC
>Ga0209297_1000394_pt1 | contig 28454 bp, 28 predicted proteins | sample S_130805_MF_Meta_FD_187322 | JGI IMG/M metagenome (GOLD analysis project Ga0209297, IMG submission 187322) | Freshwater microbial communities from Lake Simoncouche, Canada to study carbon cycling - S_130805_MF_MetaG (SPAdes) (version 2) | ecosystem: Environmental > Aquatic > Freshwater > Lake ...
GTCAGCGAGGTAGTCGTACACTTTGTCACGTCGCTGTTCCCACTCACTGGCGTCAGTGGCGTCAACGCGCACCCAGGCGTGTACACTTTTGCCACCGGAGTCGATGACCGCCGCCACCGGAAGCTGACAGCGCGTGATGATGTCGATCTGCTCGGCCTTGGGTCTGGAATCAAATTCAATTAAGACGTGACGGTAGGCGCTGACGTTCTTGTCGCTGCCGGTGAACAGGTCGGGCTTTGTGGGGTTTATTCTTATCCACGCGCCTTGGTTCGTGTTCGTCCACATCTGGTCAGGGAAGAAAGTGAGCCAGCGCGAGAGCGGCATGAACGTGCCGTTGCTGGCGGGGTTGTACTTGTCGTGCTCCAGATCGTAGGTCGCATCGTTCGTGATGCAGATCCAGTCGTCCGGTGAGAATATTGTGGTCAAGAACTTCTTAGTCGCGTCGAAGCCAGTTTCCTTAGCCGTTGAAATGGTTACATTCTGACACCGGTTGGCCACGAACTTGCCGCTCGGTGAGACGCAGCTCTTGACGCTGGACGCCGGCGTGAAGTGTGACGCCATCAGGTGGCCGCGAGGTTTATCATGTGATGTCTTCTCGGCCTGGTCAACCTTGTGAATTAGTTCGCGCTCAGACCAAGGTGGAGTGCAGCGCAGATTAAATTCTGTGAGCAACGTGAGTGCGTCTGATCTAGGCAGAGAGAAACCGTGGACCAGCGCAACTGCCACGGTGAAGGTTGCGTTGTGACCGCTTGAGCCAGAGATGGCAGGCGGACATGATGCCAGATATAGTCTGGCGCGTTCGATTGTTGTCATGGGTTGAGCGGAGGGTTCAGTTCCGCGTGATATCTTCTTTGAGTTCTGGGTGGCCGTGTTCGATTAAGTCGACGATGGTTTGGCTAACGAACATTGCCTCGTCGATAGTGAGTGCGCGACCGCAAGAGTTTTCGTGTGAGAGCACAAGCGCGATGGCTGCGCGTCCGATGAGTTGATCTTTTTTGTATTCTGACTTTTGCATTTAAAGATGTGGTCGTGGTTGTTGCGGTATGCTTCCGAGAAGCAGTTGCGTGGTGAGTCGCCCTTTCCGTTCATGATAACTTGAGGAGTGCGCGGCGGACGAGGCAGTAGACCTTGAGTCCGAGACTCTGCCAGAAAAGAATGTGGACCTTGGGTCCGATGACGACCGGCTGGTCTGCCCAGCCAACGCGGACGCGGACAGGTTTGCCGTCGGTGCGCGTGACGTGGTCAATGGTAACGACGCCAGTCTTGGCCGGCGTGGTCGTGGACCAGTTGCCAATGTCGATGTCGACGCGCTCCCAGTTACCGCCGCCGCGGGTGATGGTGCAGTCGCGCAGTGTTACGTTGTTTGATCCGCCCTTAATTGTGAACCCGTACTTCTTCCCGGCGCCCACCTTACACCAGTTGAATTCAATGTACTTCGAGTAGCGCATGATGTCCACGCCGTCCTCGCGGTTGCCGCCGTCAGGATTAATCGTGCAATCGCGCACCGTTATGTTGCTCGATCCGCTGACCTTAAAGATGTCGTCGTAGTCTGCGGGGTTCGGTGGCGAGACAACGAGGTCGGAATATTCTTTCAGAAATAAATCTGAAACGATGAAGTAATTATTGTCCGGTTTCATGTTTATATAATTTGTGTTTGCGGTTAACTATCTTGGAGACGAAAGCCTTTGAGCGGTGGTAGCGGATGCTGATCTGCTGGATGGTTAATTTTTTATCGTAGTACAGCTTGTAAATTGCGTCGTGCTCTTTCTGGTCTGGGTGGCTCCCTTGCACTTTAAGGTCGAGGTCGATCTCGTCCTTGTACTTTTTCATGAGAAACTCAAAAGTTCTCATGCAATTCGATTCCGGTGTGTCGCTCATGACTTCTTGGGCCTCCCGCCCTTTGCGCCGTTGATGCGCGACTGACGGGCTTTCTTCTTAGTTTTGATCGCCCCGAGCATGGCCGCCGGGTTGACGATCATAACTTCTGAGCAGTGGGGGCAGCGTAAGATCATGGATGAATTTTGTAGCCAAGTTTTTTGTAGGTTTTTATGCGAGATAGAAATTGAAAATGTGCAAGCGATGCGCCGCGGTCCTTGAAGTCGTGGACGGTGCCGAAATCTTTGTCAGCGTGTGGCCTCATGACGCGACCGGTACGCTGCTCAATTTTTCCTGCTGACCTTCCACCTGATGCGAGTATGAGCACAGCAGCGCGTGGTACGTCAAGACCTTCGTCAGCTAGACTGGTGGCAATCATGCAGCGCAGCGTGCCGTCTCGGAATGCCTCGATGGTCGCCTTGCGCTTCTTCTTGGGTATCTTGGCGTGGACGAGCGTGGAGTCGTGGATCGCAAGCTGGAGGAATTCGCCGTGCTCTACGGTGGACACCAAGACCAGCACAGATTGCGGGGAATCATTGGCCAACTTTGCTATCGTGTAGTTGCGCTTGTGATTGTTGCGGATCGCTTCAGCGGTGAACTGCCAACGGGCGCGGCTTTGGTGCGTGTCGATTGGTATCATTGGGTAACGCCGGCATCGACGCATCGTCTCGATCACGGTCTGGTCGTTAATTGAGTAATCGAACTGGCCAGGCTCATCTAGGTCGTGGACGTAGACCTCGCCGGCAGTGATCGATCCACCGTCGAGAACCTCATCACGCGGGATGGTGACAAAATTATTCTCGCCAAAGAATTTTTTGAGTGTGGCATTGCGCTCTGGGTCGTCACCGAAGGGGGTGGCAGAGAAGCCCCAGATGACCGCGTTTGAGTCGGTAACAATCTGTAACCAAGTGGCCGCCGGGAGGTGATGGCACTCGTCAACGATAATGACGTGCGCGGATGAACAGTCGGGCTGCGCTGCCACGCAGTGCGCCTCGATCTTAACTCCAAACTTGTCAGCCGCATCCAGAGCCTGCTGGACCTGCTCACGGGTGTTGGCCAGCCAGACGATGCGAGCCTGATCGGTGAACGCTGCCGGCGAGTCTGACTGCATTCCGCTCTTGATGGCAGCCGCGGCGATGATGGTCTTGCCTGATCCCGCTGGAGCAATAACGAACGCTCTGGCGCGGCCTATGCAGAAATCTATTGCGCGGACTTGGTATGGTCTAAGATTCATTTACTACTTATGGGGAGTAAATTTACTCAGTACGCTGAGTAGTTGGATCAGTTGGCTCGTTAATTATCTTGGTGAAGTCCGCATTCCTACCTAGCTCCGCGTGCCATGTCTTCTTGGTCATCACCCGGTACTCCGCAATGTGAGCTGGGTTTGGCCTCACAAAACTATCGTCGCGCCACAGTATGCGGTTGTTAGGTTGCGCTGCGATCTGACCGCTCCCATCATCCAACAAAAGCATATGGTAACATTTATGTTCTGGCGGGTATTGCGAATATCCATTGTCCGTGTGATCGAGGGTGAACCAGTATGCTGCCGGAATCATCTCGCCATCTCTATTTTTATAGTGGCAGCCCATCTCGCGCAGATATTCGTACTGCACTACTGCAAAGTCCCAACCGTGGCAGTCCCATGTTTGTAGCTGGGGCAGATCGTGGATGCGATCCGTGGTGGGCTTCTCATGACGTAGTTTGTGCAGGGGTATCCTGGCCCACTGCGCACCTGACTCGCACAGAATCGAGAAGTGCAAAGCGCGTGAAGGAATCGATGTGACGCCAAATATTACGCACCGCTCGTACTCTCTAGTATCAATAGTACTACCGCGCAGAATGCCTTGGTCAACTAGGCCATAAGTATGTTGAGGAACGGATTTATTCATTGAGTTCGTGGAGCAAAGTTAAAAAAGCTCTGGTTGCGGTGGCTGGAACGACTCCGTTTCCGAGTAGTCGCAGTTCGTCGGTTCGATTGTCACCGGAGACGCACAGCTTGGCATAGTCCATCCCACTGGCAGTCCCATCAGAGTCTCGACCCAGCGAGGGTTCAGCTTTGCTGACGACTCTAGGCGGTTCTCCTTCGTGCTGGGGTTCGCCGGGGCGGGAAGGCCAAGCTCTCCGCGTCTCGCCATCGCTGACAGACAATGACTCTGCTGCGAGTTTCCACCAATCCGATAACTGTCCTCGTTTGCCGTCACGGTCGGCCATGATAAACACTCGTTTCCTTTGGTGAGGTGCGCCAACTTCACTCGCGCTGAATATGCCCCACGTCGTTTTGTAACCGATGCTTCCCAGTTCTTCGATGACTGCTCGGAGTCCAAGGCTAATGTGTCCTTCGACGTTCTCAAAGAAACAAAATTTGGGTCGCATGATTCTAATTCCATCTGCGATAAAGGGCCACAAGTGTCTTGGGTCTTCTGTTCCGAGTCGCTTCCCGGCTGCGCTAAATGGCTGGCAGGGGTAGCCGCCAGAAAGGATATCCACGCGGTCTGAAAACGCTCCCCAAGGGAAACTTTTGAGATTAGGCCAGATTGGAGCCGCATCAAGTTGCCCGCCTTCCATTCGCGCAAGTAAGCACTCGATTGCGAAGGCTTCGATCTCCGCATAAGCAACTGTGCGCACATTTTCGCCAAAGACTCCTTTGAGTCCGAGGTCGATCCCGCCATATCCAGAGCAAAGGCTGATATGAGTGATTTCGGTAGTATCCATGTCATGGGGTTTTAAAATTAGTGCGCGTTAAACAGTCGCGCCCCTGTATGGCCGACAAGTTTAGAACGGTGCCGCGGGTGACTTGATGTACCGGCGCACCCGGAGGGTCTTCTTCGCTTCGCCATCCTTAACGTAGGTCTCCTCCTCTAACTTGATGTCGAGTGTGGCACCCTTGAACTTTGCGAGGAAGTCATTGAAGACCTCGCGCTTGGCAAAATCCAACTGCTGACCATCTGCGATCTGGACGTTGGGGCAGGCCGCCAGCAACTGATTAACGCGCCACCATGTGGTGTCACGGTTCAAGATATTGTCGGAAGCCACGCTGCCGTCCGCTGAACGGAAGACGAGCTTGACGATTGAGTCACCCTTGGGGGTGAGTGAAGGTTCCACGGAGGTGATCTCCACGGAATACTGGCCGGCAAAGGCGAACGATTTCGACTCGGCTGATTTGCGATCTACGGTAAACATATGTTTTATGGGTTTGATTTTGTCGCCCAACGGGGCAACGAAATTGTTGTAATGTTCTGCGAGTAGGCAGGCCACGATTGGAACTGGGTGCATGAAGAGAACATCTCCAGCAACGTGATGCGGTCGGACTCTGCCAAGATCAGATCAGCGGCTTCTAGCTCGTACACCGCCACGGCGTATGGTGCAGACTTTTCCACGGCGATCATCTTGAACGTCGCGTCCTTGATGCCAACCAGACCAGCCAGCGCGATGTAGTGCGCGGCCTGTATGTGGTATCGGTAGTTGGCGACTGACTTGGCAAAGCCATCTGGCGATGCGTCCTCGGTGGTTTTAAGGTCCACTATTGTGTTGCCGTCGAGCCAGTCAAACCGGCCCTTGCACATCACCTTAGTTTTTGGACAGACCGCGAAGACCGAGATCTCCGAGCCACCCTTGGCCAAGAGTTTCCCGGCGGCCTGGTGCTTCCTCACCGAGTCACGCATGGCCACGATCTGGTCATGCTCGTCCAGCGTGATAATTTCCTTTCCCTCATGCTCACCCTTGAACTGCTCCCAGATTGACTTGCCTTCCTTGGTCCGCTTGTCGACCAGCGGCGCAATCACCGTCTTCTCGTCAAACGCTCCGGGTTCAAGCACAGCCAAGTGCGTGAGCGTACCGATCCGCATCGCCGGCGTCTGCTGCCGATCTTCTTTTAGCCACGCTTGGAAGTGCGCGGGTGACTTGCGGAACTGGTCGAGACCGCTCTTGCTGATCGACGGGTCGCGGTGGTACTCCCAGCTAGGCATATTAGGAATGATTTGATCTGATGGACTCATGCTGATGCCCTCGCTTGTACTGCCTCAATGAAGGCGCGTGGAGCTGCAAGAATCCGTTCTGCCATGTCTGGCGCAACGTCACGGTAGGTCTGGCCCACTTGGATGTAGGTGCGAGCGATCAGGAACGCATTCGCATCAGCCTCTAATTCTGGCGTGATGACGCTGTCGAGCTTTGCAGGCTCGAAATTAACCATTTCTGGTTTGACGGTCTTAGTCTCTGGAGCGGACGAGAAGTCCTGCACCTCCTCCGGTGTGTAGACCCCAAAAACAATTTCGGGAGCGAGCAGGCGCACCGCCTCACTAATCACGCGAGCCGTGAGCATTTGACGCGGAAACTTGCGCCAGTTGTCCTTGAGCTTTCCGTCGCGGCTGGTTGCCACGCCATTGGCCACGAAGTCCGCCTGTAGTACGGTGAACGGCAACTTGTTTCCGTTGTGCGAGAACACTGCCGTGACCTCCTTGTCGGTGCGGACCTGCCACTCGACACGTCCACCTGACATCTGGAACTTGGCCAGCATGGCGTCGGAGCGCATCGAGAGCTTGCCCTCGATCAGGTGGTAGGTCTTAGCCAGCTCAAGCGGTGGCTTGCGCTCTGCCAAGCACTGGAGAGCCAGCACCTGACCTTGTTCCACTTTCGTGCAGCCAAATAAGCCGCTGGTTGCGATCATCTCGCCGAGCTGTTTAACAGCGGCGAGAGGATCATTCATTCTGCTATAAACGTCAGCATCTTGCGAGGCGACGGTAAGTAAGGCATTGCTGCCAGTTGTATATGTTTGTTGCATGGGGAAATTTTCTGGTGTATAAGACCCCTGTTTCATGGGGTTCATTGGGGCTGGCGGCTCAGTTACTGGGTGCCAGCCCCTTCTCTTGTGCGTAATCTAAAATGAGTAGTGCGTCGGCTGTTGCCAGCGTGACCTTCTGCGATGGGTAGCGACGGATAGCCTCGCTCTTTAATTTGTTTTTCCACTCGGTGGTGCCGCTGCAATCTTTCTTTGTGCCTAAACGGAAATGCTTCTGCCAGTCGTGAGGTCTGACGCGGACGATGCGAACACCCTTGGCCGCCAGCACGCCCTCGACGTAGCCGACGTTGAAAAACAAAACTGCCGTGGTGCTGCTTGGAATCATCTTGCCGACAAACTTTGGCACGTCCTCGATCCACGCAACTGGGTTGACCGTACCGGCAATGAGTAGGCCAAAGAATTCTACTAGCTCTGGCTGCGCTTCTGGCATGGGACAGGTCCCAATCTGGCCGTCCTTGTTCCACGCGATTCCGCCCGATACGCCGGGGTCGATGGCAATCGTTATCTTCATTTCATCAGACCCAATGCCTTTTTGGAGTAGCGGTCGAGATTTTTCTTTGTCGTGCCAGTTGCACGCATGGCGGCGGGTCCGCCATTATGCGTCCTAAATAGCACCTCGCACCCAGACTCACCGGCAGACCAAGCCTTGGGTGCGTAGCGTTGCAGATACGCGGTGACCACCTTGCGACTATAACTTAAGTCTTGGCAGTCTTCAAACCGTCCAAGCACAGCACTATCAATCCAGTACAAACGATGAATTTGGTACGGCCCCAAGGCCCGTGGCTGGGAATTGACGTAATCGCCCTTGATGGCGCCGAGTGCGCCGCCAGTTTCAATTTGATGAAGCGCACCCCAGAACTTTTCTGGCGGAGCGGCGTGCGCGGTCACCGCGATTGCTAAAGATAAAAATAAAGATTTCATGATTGAAGTGCAGGCATTGCTTTATCCGAAGTATCAAGTACAAGGTGGTTGCTCCACAATTGCCGAAGCGTAGCACGCTTGCTGCGCTTCTCTGTATCCCAAAAACCAACGGTGACATAACAGTAACCATCTGGTGTGGTTGTTTTGCACTCTCTAACTTCAGTCACCACCGCGTGCCACTTCATACGCATTAATTCAACGTCACCAGAATTAGGTGCGGAACATACGGACTGACCTAGACTAAATGTTGGTGTTATTTTCATAATGCAAATTTTGAATGTGAGACTTTATTGGTTTTAAATTTACCTTTCTGCTTTTCGATCATGCTTACAATGGCGGCATAAGCATCATTCAAACATTCTTTAGAATCTCGTTTTGGATTATGATGATCTTCATCCGGTTCGGCGTTAAGCCAATATATTGCAGCCGATAGCATTATTTCAATTTCCTCAAGAGATGGAGTTGATACGTTTTTCATGGAATTAGTTTTCATCTTTGAGGAAGCAGAGGACAATTTCTAAATCATAGGCAGTCATCTCGCCTTGGCTTCCATCTGTACATAGAGACCATGAATTTAGGCAGATCAATTTAATCTCCGATAGTAAATGCTCACGAGTTTTCATTTGATTTGGGGTTCTCTCGGTGGCGGATTGCCTCCGAGGACGCAAACATGGCTCCGCCCAAAAACTATGTCAACAACTATCTTAACGCTGGGTTATGCTGTACCTCTGATCTCGAACTCAATCACGTCCTGACCATCTTTACGGTTACGCACCGGAGTGATCTCAAACTCGATCCACCCTAACGACGCCGGCGAACGGCCAGCATCCACATTGTAGCTGACCTTGTTATTCTCGTAAGCCTTTAGAAATGAGCCTGTTCTGCCTAGCCAAGGAGTGCGCTCTTTGACGCATAGCTCGGCGGACTTTCCGGTAGATGACAGGGTCAGGCGCGGCGTGCTGGGCAGGCAGCCCTTGCCGTGGGTGTGGCCCATGAGGTAAAAGTCCGCATCCGCGGTGGTAGACATCTTTTCAATAGTGTTAAATTGGCCCCCAGGTGTGGACCCTCCGCCCTTGCCGTGATGCGCGAATATGTCCAATGATGCGCGTGATCCTTCCTTGTTCTCAAACCGAAAAGAAAGTCGGATGAACGAACACACGCCTAGAAATTTACAGCCTAGCGATGCAGCTAAAACGTGGTCTGTCGTGTCTCCATTCCCAAAGTCAAAGTAGTGGTTGCCGCCAAGCATACCGATCAGCTTGCCCTTCATGAATGACAGTTCGTTGTGCAGCGTGCGGGCCACGCCCTTGTAGACGTCCTTGAGCGTGTTCGTGGTGGTGTCGTGCATACCAGAGTTGCTTAATACGATGCGCTCGCTGGTTGAGACGCCGTCGGTGTAGTCTCCCATACCCAAGAAAATTGCCTTCTTCTGTTTTTTTGCGTGGACCAGAAACCTTTCCCAGTGATCGTGCGCAAACATATCACTGTCTCGGTGGATGTCACCGAACGGAATAAATTTAATTGGTTCGCCTAGCTTGGCGACGATCTCAACGCGGTGCGTCGTGAAAAGTCCAGTGGTCTTCACTTGGACTTATTATAACGCGCTCCGAAGTACCAGAAGACTGCCGTAAATGAGCCGAATAAAATCTCGGATGATATCTCACCCTGCTTCTCAACCGTAGAATTTAGATAAACCGTTACGATCATCGCAACAGCTGCCCATGTCAGGAGTGGCCTAGTGAGCTGCTTGATGCCATCGACAAGAAGGTAGGCGCCAGCGATCCAGCCGGGGGCAGATGCTGGGATTTGCAGCGCGGGGGCATCCTTCTGCGACTCCGTAAAGGAACGCCAAGCCTCAGTCTTCTCTGCCGCGTTGACCTGCGCATTCATCAAAGCGATCTTGTTCTTCGTGCCTAGCCAGTCAGTAAAACAGTGGAGGGCAGATCCGAAGATCCCGCCGCCAGCGGCATTGAATAGGGCGTCTACGAGGTTCATTTATTGTTACGTTTGCTGGCCATCTTCTCCGCGGCCTCATAAGAGGCGGCGATTCCGATTAAGCCGATGGGTGAATGTACGCGGAATTTCCCGCCTTCTTTTTGCATGATAGCATACCCATTCTCGCCACGCCATACCTTTCCGTTCGGTAGGTTTTCTGGAGCGGAGAACTTGATCGCCGGCATAAACTTTTTAATCTCGATGGCCGCGCCGCTAAGACCAGACGCAGGCTTCACTTTGAATTGATCTCCAAGACGTGTCTGGACGTATCCAACAAGCTCGGGAGTAGAGAATCCCTTCTGGTACACATCTCCGCCGCTCTTCTTGATCCAGTAGCCACCGGCCTCGTTAGCTGGACGCTTGTTCTTTGCGCCCTCCACATCAGAGCGTGTGCGAGCGGTGATGTATGCTGTGCCGCCATCTGCCATACGCTGACCAATTCCATCAACAATTTGATCACGCAACTTTGGTTCGACTACATTGAGTACCGAGAAGTTTACGATGCCTGGATACTTTTCTGTGGCCTGATCTATTGTCTCAAATGTGCGCGGAGTAGAGCTGGACCACCTTGCAGACAGTGGCTCGACCGTGTCAACCGAGTGACCACTTTTGCGCATCTCGTCTGCGCCCAAACCAAGTCCCGCTCCAACGTCTAGGATGCGAGTATTCTTTGGAAACAGCCCGGCTGCTTTTCCGTATGTTTTGACGGTTGTTGCAATTTGGGTTGTGTCCGAACCCTGTTGGCCACTGACGCGAGTTTCTGGCATGAAATTAACCGTTCCATGCGATTCGGAAATTCTTGAAGGAATGGACTCACGAACTGGGAAATTTACGTTTTGTTGAGTAAGCATTCTATTGCGTGTAGCTGGGAACGCTTCGTCTATAATTTTAAAATTCCTTATTTTTGCTATTGGTTTTCCATGTAACACATAACCGTAGCTGTAATGCTCTGGAACCCCCGCTTCTTTCGCAGTTTTAATTTTTTCACCTTGTGCCACTGAATCAAATTTTAAAATACCAACCACGGCACCTCTTGGTACATTTTTAAATGCAGGTTCTTCAATGTCGCGCACGATCTGGACGGCATCTGGAAAACCCATTTTTGTCATCTTTTGAGAAAGGAGCGACTGATATGAAATTATTTCTTTATCAGCATTTTTTTGGAAATAAGTGCTTCCCCGTGTTTGCTGTGCAATATCAGTGATGGCTCGTTCTGCTTCATTAAGGCTAGTCCACTCTTTAGTGTGTCCCGTTACCTTGCGTGGTTTTTTATTTTTCCCTTCAATTTTGGCTGCTTTAATAGAAGCAATTTCATCACCAGTAAGTTCGGCGTGACGTTTGCGAATTGCGTTCAATTCAACTAATGCATCGCTTTTGCTTATTTTACCAGAGGCAATGTTTTCTTGAAGATCGTGAAACCAAATACGAGCAAATGTTTTATTTCCAATAACATTACCTTCTTGCATAAGCACTAATTTTACTAGTCCACCATTGGCTGAAGCTCGCTTTGAAACACCTCGTGCTGTGCCAGCACTATTAAATGCCCATACAATTCCTTTTTTTAAATTATCTACAATTGCTGGATAAAAGAAACCGCCTTGAAGATCAATTCCCTTGTATGATCCAACGCGCATACGGTCGATATGAATTGCTGCTATTGTAGGCGAAATTCGCTCAAGTTCAGAAAGTAACTCTGGCGTCATATCTGGAAAAACTTCAGGCAACACATTTGGCTGATAATTTATTTCAGAATCCATCCAGCTAATTTCTGGACCGCTTGTTGGAATATCACGAATAGGAGAATCGGGAGCTGGTGCTCCTGGTGAAACCGTATGATCTGGATTGATTACTGGTTCAATAATGTCGGCATCTGAAACACGGGGATTAGCCTTTTTATTTGCTACAGCCTCGGCCTTGGCCTGCGTGTCGTAGATGCCGACACGTTCTCCGGTGGGAGCGTACAGGCTGTGCTTGCCGGCGTTCTTAGATATAATTGTAAAGCCGCTGTCAGGTGAGTTGAACACCTTGCCGTCACCTATATTCTCGGCAGGCATGAAGCCGATTTTATTAAGATCATACGCCGTCTGAGACATACTAACCTTCTCGCCGGTTAAGCGCATATCTACCATACGATCCAACGTAAAGTTGCGGATGTACTTGGCGGATGTGCCGTCCTTGCCACCAAAAAATTCAGTTAAGTATGCAGCCTTAGCAGCATCGCCAAGCAGTTCCTTGGTTGGAACCCTGTTCTCGCGATCAGAAAGATTGTTTAGGTAGCGTGTCAGGTCACCGTAGAACGTCTGAAAATCTGCTCCATATGGGCCAAGATTGTCGCGGCCGGCTAATTTTATGGCTTCATTGCGTGCCTTAGAAATATCAAATGTCGCAATGTATATATTTCCAGTTTCACTAGTGTTTAACGCAAAAGGCGCAATGTCGCGCTCGGTCATGCGAAAACCATTTTCGTATCGTTTTAATTTCTTCCCTGTTAAAGGGCTTTTAATTTCTTTGGTTGCCTTTCCATTGCGAATAAAAATTACATTACCATTTTCCATAGCATCCTTAACAATTGAGATGCCTTGCTTTACTTTATCATTAATGATCGGTGATGTTTGAATTGCGGCTAGTTGAGCATTGCTGATTCCGTTCCCAACAATCTTTCCGTCAACCTCACGCAAACGAGGCTCGGAAGCGTCGATAACTGGTGCTGATTTGATGGCATTAACAAGTGCGGCTAAACTGGCAGTATCTTCTTTTGCAATAATGTCATTGGATCTCATGCGCACAACGCCATCGGGTGACGTTTCTGCGATGCCCATATCAATGGCCATCTTGGCGGCAATTGGGTTCGACAAATCTTTTCTTGAAATTAAATAACCGCTGCCTTCTGTCATTTCCACTCTTTTGCTCATGTTGCGCCGGGCGCGAACCATGTCACGAAGCGCAGCATTGAGTGCCGGCGATGCATTCTCTAATTTAGCAAAAATCAATGACTCAATTGGCTTACTGCCAAGTCCGATGCTTTGTGCGGTGCGACGTAAAAATCCTTCGGTGTCCGACAGAAGGGCGTTATCTAAAAGCGTGCGAGTAAGATCATCAAACCCGCGCAGCATGGAGTCGGTGTTGCTTCCAGCAATCATTCGATTCATGTACTCGGCGCCAAGTTCCTCCCCCACTAACTTTGTTTTCTCAAGCAAGGTATTTGCTTTTATAAACTTATCGTTTTCTGGAAGAGTTGTATTGCCGTCCTTATCGTTAAATTTGCTGAGATACTCATCAAACCGCTTTAAGACATCCGCCTCACTAAGAATGCCTGGTGATGTTTTTACAGACTGACCGTTGCCATCTATGATGTAGTTACCAACGATCATGCTCTCAACCTTCTCGGCCATTGGGCGGAGTTGGTCGATTGCCTTAAATGCGTGGAACAACTCATGGCCAGCCGTTAGCTGACTGCTGAACTTGTCTACGTTGATATCAATGACGGGTCGGTCTCCTTCTGGAAAGTGTATGCCCCTTGCATCAACACCGTGATTCTTAGCAAATTCTTCACCGGTAGAAAATCTTACGTCGGCATCATTAAATTTGCCACGAACTAAGCCTGCGATGTCCATGACCTGACTTGCGCCGTCTAGACCAGATTTCTTAACAATCGTGTCAAACTTGGCCTGAGTCTCAGGATCTAGCGTCTCATAGAAACGATTAAAGTCACCGTGACGATTCTCGATGGCCGCTGCACCGCTGGCTTTGCCGTATAGACGTGCCGCGCCTGCGCCTGCGCCGCCTAGTAATCCGCCTGTGCCAAATCCACCCGCGGCACCTTCCTCGCCACCAGATAGGTAGCCCAGCGTTGTGCCAATAGCGGCACCCTCGACTGCACCGGCAATGGATCGCGCACCAATGTCAATTAGGTCGTCGCCACCGTAACGGCCAACCTTCGCCAGTGCGCGGTCGACTGCGCTTGCATTAGGATTGAGCGCAAGTGACTCAAGCGCACCAATGCGTGTCGGCGTGCGTCCAAGAGCCTGCCCGGCGGTTTCAAGCACCTGGCCGGCCTTGTTGACACCTTCGACTGTACCGTAAGCTATCGCGGCCTCGCGGACGCCCGGGACGCCCATTACAACGCCGGTGGCACCAGATCCAGCCGCAAGCCCCTTAACGGCGTTTGCGTTAGCTCCAAAGGCTTCGCCGGCAATGCGGGTAGATGCGTCTACAATGTCAACCAAAGGCCTTGTGATAGCTTGCGCGGTGCGTCCAGCGACCTCCATAGCGGCACCCGTTACACGCGCACCGAGCTTACCCGCGCCCATTGCCTCTCCGATGCCAGGAATAAATAGTGTAGGATCAGCAATTAACTTTAGCGCATTCTTTACGTCGTTATTAATCAGTGATGGATCAATGCCAGACACGGTCTGCTGGCCGGCCTCCATCTTGCGCGTGTTCTCAGAAAAGTCTCTGGCCTCAAGCCACTGCTTCTTGCGATCCTCTACGGTTCCGGTCCCGTTTATAAAGTCCTTAAACTTAAAGAATATGCTGCTCGGATCTTCTGACTGTGCCAGCATTCCATAGAGATCCCGCGTGCCTTGTGCGCCCGACTCAATGGCGGTAGCAGCGGCAACCTCTGGATTTAAGTTCCGCGCCTCAAACAGACCCTTGATGCCAGCACCAACGGTGGACGCAAGGTAGCCGACAGCACTTGCTGCGGTGTTAACCAAGTCTGTTTTCTTGTTATCTAAGAATCCCTCATACAGACCAAAGTCTTCGTTTGAGATTGATTTAGAAAACGCAGGATCAGCGTTTACTTCATAAGCAACGTCGCTCCCATTCCTTGGGAAGTCGCGTTTAATCACCTCTTGAATTACGCTCTCAGGAGTTCCTTCATCAAATTCAATCGTTTGATTTCTAGATGGAATATTAACGCGGATAGTTGGCATGAATTATTTATTCCGTTTACCAGTTGTTGAATAACTAATTGTTCCTTGATCAGAACCAGAATTATTTACTGATCCAATATTTGCTCCAGTAATGTCAACTCCTCCAAGCGATTTGATTTCTGCGTTTAAATTGTCGTCAACCCTAGAAAGCAACGTCTGAAGTACTTTCTTATTGCTAGAACTAAGACTGAAGAAGCTAGATGGATCTGCAATAACATCACGAAGCATTTTATACTCAGACTCGTTTACTGCGCCTGGGCCTGTAATAGTCGTTCTGAGCGCCCCCTGCAACATTGTAGAAATAGTCTTGGCACTGTTGTATGCATCGCTTGGTGGAAATTTAATTTTAACAGATGGGTCATCTGCAAGTGAAATTAATTGATTGATGCCACTGCTAATAACATCGTGATCTTTTATGGTCGATCTCATCTTAATCCCCTCTTGCGGTGTGGGAGCTTGAAATGAACGGTTACCTACTTTAACAAATCTTGATTCAAAATCTCTCTGAGCGGTAAGAATATCGCCAGGGGTTGCGCTTTTCGGAAGTGCTGGAGGGAAAACGTGTTTAATCTCTCCGTTTTGAGTTATTACCGTGACACCATCAATGTTCTTCACCTTAACGTCGACAGCAGCATGAACTCCTGCATCTTTCTTAAATTGAGCATTAAGCTCTGGGGTAACCTGACCACCTTTAGCAATATAACTGGCGAGCTGATTAGTATAAAGCTCATTCGGTGTTAGGTCTACCTTATCGGTGACCGTTCTCTTGGATGTTTGGCCAATCCGATCAATGTTTTGATTGAACGATTGATCAAACTGAGACGCGCTAGGCAGATTACGTTGAGCAGCAACCGGCTGTTGAGCAGATACAGGAGAACTAACTTGTGCCGCTGGTGTTGGAGCTGCAATAGGAGCCTGTTGTGCAACCTGAGCCTGTGGAGGCCCAGAAATAGATTGTTTTGCATTACTAAAATAATCAGTTCCGTAAGGATTATCTTTTGTCTGTGTAAATGCCCGAGAAATATTTGGCAATATTGTAGACGGATCAAATGCTGCGGGTTGCGGTGTTGATTGCGCAAATGCTGCGGGATTAATTGGAGCGGCCTGCGGTTGCGCAATCGGCGCAGCGGATGGCTGCGGTCTATTCGCTTGAATTGCCGCCAGGCTATTCATAAACTCAGGTTGAGCTTGCTGCTGCGGAGCTTGCTGGTTCTGATCGTATAAATACTGACTCTGATCGCGCAGACGCTGGGCTAGTTGGCTTTGCACGTCGCGAGTCGTTGGACCGCCAAGAGACTGGGTGTATGCCTGTTGGTTCGCAACATTCTGATTATAAGCATTAATTTGATTTTGATTAATTTCAAATTGCTGACGCTTATCGTACAAAGATAATTCGGTTGATAGCCCAGAAACAGTTGCCCTCTTTTGCGCAACTGATTGTCCTGGCATTTTTGAAAGTTGGTCACCCATTTTTTGAAAACGGGCTATGTCCTCTGTGTTTTTTGATGCTTCCGCTCGTTTTTTTAAATCTGCCAAAAGAATCGGCGCCTGCGAATCAAGCAAAGCGGACTCTTCCTTGTTCTTAGTATATTTCTCGATGCCAGAGGCAATGTTCTCTCCAAATCCTTGCACTGCCTTTCCCAGCGTGTTGGCGATGTTTGAAGACGCCTGCAGGTAACCCTCGGGCAATGGGCTGATGTACTGGACAGGATTAAAATATGGTCCCTTTTGCATAAATGTTAGGCGCTAAGAGTTGCGATGCGGCTGTCCATCCAGAGGCGGATGGCGCGTTTTATTTTTGGCTTGTTGCTAATAAATTTAGCAAAGCGAGAGCCATACTTTGTGTATAGATCGTGGAACCAGTTTGGTGAACGAGTCAGCAGCCATGTGCGGAACTCAATCCAGCGAGGATTGTTTTCACCGTAGACTTCGCGAGCCACCCAACATTTTCCAAACAGTGATCCAATTACTGATCCTCCGCCAGTCATAGGAGCGGCAGCAACGGCGCCCAATCCACCAGCAATTCCGCTGATCATAGAAGCATTAGCCTGAGCCTGCGCGATGTTTGCAGCATTTGTGGATTGCTGGTTGCCACCGTAGATATTGTTGGCGTAGCTAGACTCCGGATTAAACAGCGCAGGACCGGCAATCTGCGTGTTCTGCATACCCTGCGCACCGAGACCTTGGCTCGCTTGGAATGCGGTGCTGGGACGGCCAAGGATCGCTTGGAATGGATCGCTAGACGTTGCCTGACGCAAGCCAACCATCTGCGCAGCGTAGCCACGATTCGCGGCCAGCTCTTGGTTAGCAAGCTGCGAACCCTGACCAAGGTTCTGAATGTAGTTCTGATACTGCTGTTGGTTGCTTGCGCGGTTAGCTTGATCGGCCTGCAAGTTGGCCTGTTGATTCGCAAGTTGCGACTGCATAAATGCCTGCTGATTGGCTTGACCAACCGTCAATCCAGCCTGCTGGTTCGCAAGTTGCGACTGCATTAGAGCCTGTTGGTTGGCCTGTGCCTGAGTCATTCCAGCAGACTGGTTGGCTAACTGAGCCTGCAGTCCATACTGCTGGTTGAGCTGTTGAGCCTGCATCCGGTTAGACACATTTTGACCCTGTAGGTTAATGTCCTGACCATAGATGTTGCCGGCAAAGTTACGGTTTGCGGCCTGCTCCTGCTGCAACTGCGCGTTAACATTCTGCGCCATCCCAAGGTTCTCAACTTGGCGTTGGCGTTGGTTAACCAAACGATTCTGAACCTCTGCGCTAATAGCCTGGGGCGACATTGCCATGCCGCGTGCGGCGTAGGATGCGCGGACCTGCTGCTCGGCCTGACGCATCTCAGCCGGCGTCAGACTGCCATCTGGCGACATCTGGTTCAGCACGGCACTCTCAAGTGCGCTTGAGATCCGCGACGGGCCGGCGTTGAGTGCCTGATTGTAGAGACTGCTACCGAGGGCGCCTTGGCCAATATTTCCAGCGCGAATGTTCTGGGTGTAGACCTGCTGCGGTCCACCGATCTGGGCTGCACCTACCTGCTGTGGTCCGCCCATTTGAGCTGCGCCAACCTGCTGCGCATAAACATTCTCACGCGGCTGCTGTTGGGCGAGTTGCTGGCTGAGTGTGTTAGTAAACTGATTCTGCTGTGGACCGGCGAAGCCCTGAGCCTGTTGCAGCGATGCAGCCAGCTCAGGATTTGCTGCCATGAACGCCTGCGAAGCCTGTAGGCCAAGGCCCTGCACGTCCGCAATATCAGCGGCGCGTTGCTGGGTGTTAGCTGCCGCGCTAATCTGACCGTACTGCGGCAGAGCCTGACGGTAGATATCAAGCATACCCATCTGGCCGCCGGGAACGCCAAGCAGAGCCTGCTGGGTGTTCTGGAGCTGGAGCTGGTTGTACAGCGGCTGGTACTGCGCCTCGGACTGGTAGAGCTGTGGCGCCAGATTGATCTGGTTTTGCAGAGTCTGCGATGTTTCTTGCGCGTAGTCGCGTGCTGGTGCTGCTTGGACGTTTGTAGATCCCATGTTATTTAGCGTTAAGTGTTACTGTAAAATTTTCTTGATAAGTTTGTCGGTGTCGAAGACGCGCATCTTTTCGTCGCCCTTAAACCCGCGCTGCCAGATCACCTTCGGCAGGTGCCACGGCATCCGGGTGATGAACCACTTGAGGGCGCCGTCGCCGACAGCCATCTTGACAAACCATGAGTCTGCGAGGTGATACTCCTCTGGCTCTAGCCAGCGGTCTGGATGTGCCTCTATGATAGGTCGCCCTATCATGATTGTTGCCGGTGACGAGAACACAAAGCCGTGCGTGAGGTAGGAGTGAAGATCCTTCCCCAGAACAAGACCATTTTTTTTGTAAAGGTCTTCGGCGATTTGTAGTGCTGGAATCATTCTTCGGATACGACGTTCTTTCCGGGCATGGTTGCTGAGATCCTAAGACCGCGCACCGTTGGCCGGCCTGTCACTGACTCAAGTTTTAGATCGAGACCAAACCCGCGCTTTGCGATGCGGAAGCGTTTTGTGAAGTCCTCCGCGCTAGACGAAGCAAAGCTAAACACCTGCGACGTGTTGTCGGGATTGGTGGCGATGGCCGTGATCGTCATCGAGTCGCCGGCGTTGCAGTTCAGATCTGCCTCCGCGTAGCTGAAGCGTTTCGAGGCGTAGGTGTCGTAGAAATATCTGCGGGTCAGGATCTGCCCGGCGATGGCGTTGGGCTGGAATGAGGTCGTCATGATCGCCGGCAGAACAAACGGAAGCACGGGCGCACCTGTGCTGTCGGTGAGTTCATCGTAGGCCAGCTCCTCGCTTAGGAAGATGCCGTACTCTTGGTTGATGAAGTAGAGGCGCTTGGCCTGCCCGTACAGAGCGATTGCCATGCTGTCGACGTACATTCCGACAGGGAAGGTATCGACCGATTCCCATGCCTTGTTGAGCAGGGAGTACACAATGACTGCATTGTTCCTAGTCGAACCATCGACTGGGATGGCTAGGTAGTAGCGGTTATTAAACACCTTTCCGACGGCCTTGCTGACCGCGGTCGTATTAATTCTGGCGATGACGTCTGAAATAGGATCAGACAGTGGGGTCGTGTTACCTAGCAGCTTTAGATCTAGACTAGGATTGAGTAGGTACACGCCGTTGTCTGAAAGAAAGAAAATGTATTCGCCGGCGTTGACGATAGAGCGCCGAGCGGAGCAGCCAAACTCTGACGTGAGAGACTGGATGAACGAGGTTCCGCCTGGGGCTGCGCCGGCGGTGTAGCCGTTTGGATCGACGTAAGCGTAGTACATCGAGTTACGCTGAAAAATAATGAACTTATCTTCCTGCCAAGGTTGGAATCCAACGATGAAATCGTTTGCGCCGACGTTAATAAAAAACTGAGCGAAATCTAAGTCCCAAGTATTATAGTCTAAATAGTCGCTGGCGCAGATTGAGTCGCGGGTCTGCTTTAGGATCAGCCGATTCTTGAAGTACAGACCAAAGTCTGTCGTCGGCATATTCTCAGCGCCGGGTGTGCTGACGCCCTGTGGTACAACCGTAATCGTGGTGGCGCCATCCCAGACTAGGGGAGCCTTGCCCTTCTGACACACTGGTGTGCCGCCAGAGGATGCGCCGGGATCGCTCGCCATCGTGTAAGTAAACGTATTTGCGGTTACTCCAGCTATTACATACGATCCGTTGTATTGCGTAAGATTTGATCCGGTAATAATCACCTCGTCGCCGTTTGCGTAACCGTGCGCCGTGATCGTAGCTGTGGCTGTGGTTGTAACGCGAGTGATGCTGGTCACCGTCTTCAACGCTTCGCCCTGACCCCGGAAGATGTAGGCCACGTTGTTGGCCTGCACGATGTCCACGTTGTCGGTGGCAGTGATTGTGCGACCTGTTGGGTAGTTAACAATGCTTCCGATAGAGAGGGTTGACGTATTATACGAAAACAGACCGCTGCCGGTCAGCAGTATGATGTACTCTGTGCCGGTGCTGGTTGAGAAGGTGCTGGACCCGTAAATATTCACACCGATGGACGCGCCAGAGGTGAGACGCTTCATGCCAAGTCGTACCGCAGCCGTGCCACGGTCAAGGCGCATATTCTGCGACAGTTGAACGTAGCCTGCTTTGAGTTCGAGCGGATTATTGCGGGACTGCATCCCAATAAAACCGTTCTCACCCTCGACCATGTATGAATTTGTGAGTGGCATTATTTCTTCTTAGCGTAGTAAATTATGGTTAAGACACCCGCGATAATGCTGACCGTAAACGAGAGAATCCTGAGCCAGAACTCAAGATTGCTCTGCCAGCCAACGATGGTGGCTAGGCCGCTAGCGGATGTGCCTAAGAATCCTTTAATGTCATGATTCATTTGGTGCGGCATTGTCGTGTGGTTTTTTAACCAGTTCAGATAGCACCTTGAGCGCGGCCTCGATCACTTCGTGATCTTTGCGTGTGCCAACGTGAGCGAGAGCAACTTGTGACAAGATTTGGATGGCTTGTTCTGGACTCATATTATTCAAGTTTAAATGCGATAATTCCGCCGGCGTGAGCCACGGTAGAAGCTGACCCTAAATTGATGGTAGAACCAGCTTCTGGCGTACCCTTAAAGTAGACAGCAAATGTACCGGAGGCCACCACCTTATACCCCATAACCGCGACATTGTCACGCGATGTTGGTAGCAGACCCGAAGAGCCAAAACCAAACACATTCGCTCCTGCGACATCGCAGAATTCTAATTTGGCTTCGCAGGCCACGTCATTGACCCGCGATGTGCAGGTTCCCATGACGAGCCACTTGCCTACAGTCAGACTGACGGTGGGCGCACCACTGGTGTTAAAAACAAGTGCGGCACCCGTGGATGTTCCGGTCTGATTTGAGTTGACCGAAATGGATTCAACAACGGAAAGGGAGTTGAGTGCCATCGAACCAAGTCCGGTAATCTTGGAGTTGGCCAACGATGTGATCCACGCTGGGTTGGCATACGATCCGGTGGTGACTACGCCATTGGTCACCGTTCCTGTAAGGTTGCCGGTAATGGCGCCTGAGGCTGTGATGGTGGTGGCGGCAATGCTTGTGGCAGTAGTCGCACCAATTGGCTCAGGCGAGGCAAATAATTGAGTGATGGTTGACTTGCGCAGTGCGGTATCGGCGGCGCTGTGCAGAAGGATGGTGTCAGCGGCCACGGGAACGGTCTTAGCGGTCTGGTCTGTGATGGCACCAGGCAACAGGATCGCTGAGTCAACGTGAGCGTTTAGATTGGTGTACGATACGGTATTCAGGGGTGAGCCTGCCGTGTACGTTGTGCCTTTTTGGATCTGTGCCATTTGATTTTAAGTTAAATTTCTATTGGTTTGTGTTTAGCATGACCATGCCTTGCGCGACCAATAATTAGCGGACAGCTTGTTCGACGTTCCCTTAATTCCGCCAGAGCGAGCGCAGTAGCTTTTCTTGCGAGCGGGAGAAGATTTCTTGATCTTCATGTTGGCGTCTCCGAAGCGCACGATGCGCTCCTGTCCGTTCTGGCAGGCTTTAACGACGGACTTCTTGCCGCCCTTGATGTCACGTCTCGGACTATTGCATGGTAGATTGCGTGGATTCATAAATTTATATTAATGCTGAGAGGGTCGTAGCTCATTTGGATTCTAGTGCGGCGAGGCGTTTGCGGAGGGATTGCAGCTCGGCTACGAGGTTGGCAATAACTTCAGATGTGCCAGCTTGCATGGACTGATATGCAGGCTTGCCGTCAGCATCCACGGCATCTTTTTCTCCGCTTACAGACAATGGCGATACTTCAGCAAATTCGTGAGCAATAAAACCCACAAACTTACTGCCGTCTGATTTCCACGTTCCCACCTTTGGCTTGAGCGCATCAATAAAAGTGCCGCTATCAACCACTGGGCCAGTGATTTCTTTAAGGCGATAGTCAGAAACACTGTTATATGCACAAGTTGAATTTGTAGTGACAATTTGTCCGACAGTCGTAGTTCCGCGAATAAAATTAAAAATACCGCGCCCAACATTATCGGTATTGTTTTCAGTTGCCTCATATACTGGGCCATAAGTCAGTGTAGACTTAATAGATGTCGCTGTATTGGTGATGCCAGCAGACGTTGTTAATAGTCCGCTAGCCGTAATCGTCGTTGCCGCCACCGTGCTAGGTGTGGTCGCTCCCAGCGTGCCGTTCAGAATTCCGCCTGTGATGGTTTTGTTCGTCAGCGTCTGGACGCTATTCGTCGTAGCAATGTTGGTCGGCGTGATGATTGATGAGAGTGTTGCCATGTGAGTGTTAGTTTAGCGCATACGCCGAGCGCAGATTGCACCAATGGCGATTGGAGCCGTGCTGCTAAATCCGCAGGTCGTGACAAGATAGACGGTAGTTGTTGATGCGATTGAAATACGCACCGTTCTAAGCGGCATCGAAATCCATTCGTTTTGCGCCGTATTATTCCATGACCAATATGTTTTACGCTGCGAGTCGGTTGTAGCTTGGGTCGCGCTCGTTGTAGAAATTGAAGAATAAGCGGATGAAATGTTGCCACTAGCACTGGCGTCTTGAGTCACTATACCCCATACGTCCCAATCTCCTGCGGTTAGACTAATGCTAGTGACATTATAAGCCGTTGCAGTCGTGGTTAGAGTGACACGGCTGGCGTAGGGTAAAATGCTTTCCACATACTCCCCAATATAACCCGCCGCCGCGCTGTCGTTGGTGGTCGTGCCTTTGCCGCTGAGTTGTCCAGTTGCTGCAACCGTTGTAAACGTCCCACCTGTAATTGTTGGGCTGGTCAGTGTTTTGTTGGTCAGCGTTTCTGTGCCAGTAAGAGTCGCTGCCGTCCCGCCATTGCCGCCAATCTGAGCATACACATCCCAAGTTGTTCCGTTATACACGAACTGCACGCTCACTCCAGAGATGTCTAGCGTGAGGTCTGCCGCAGTTCCGTTGATCGTGCTACCGTTGCGACCCACCGTAAGATTGTTCGTCCCAAACGTAGCCGAGTGGTCAGCAATCACGCACTGGTTTCCAGTCGCTGGAGTTGCTGGCAGCGTAACTGTGAACGCTCCTGCTGTCGTGTTAGCTAAAACGCCTTCCAGATTCTGCGTCGTGTAATTTGCAGTCTTGACGACATACGTTAGGCCACCAGCAGGAGTCGCCCAGGTTGCATCACCGCGCCAGAATGTAGAGGCTGATGCTGATGTGCCGCTGTTGAGATTGGTGACTGGCAAGTTTCCTGTAACACCAGTTGATAGCGGTAGACCTGTTGCGTTCGTTAGCGTGCCGCTGGCTGGCGTTCCCAGCACTGGAGCCGTCATCGTCGGGCTAGTGAGCGTTTTATTTGTTAGCGTGTCTGTGGTAGCCTTGCCCACCAGCGTATCCGTAGCGTCTGGCAGAGAAAGCGTTCTGTCCACGGTTTGCGTGCTGCTCAACATTGTGCGCGTGTTCGTCGTGCCGCCCGCAGCATTGAACATGATGCGTTTTGTGGCATCGACCGAGTCCTGCACGTTGACGTATCCACTTGCGCCCTTGCCAGCCAAATGCAAACCAACCGAAGCGTCCCCGCCTGTGGCTGAAATGTGAACGGCGTTTCCTGTTGCGGCATTTTCAATCGTAACTTCATTCACCGCACTAGCAATCGAGGCCAGCTTCAGCGTCTCGTTTCCGCTTGCGTCGTTAATTTGGGCAATTACTGGAGTCGTGATCGTAGGCGATCCACTAACAACAAACGTCGATCCAGTTCCAGTTTGCGAGGCAATCGAAGTGGCGTTGCCAACTGACGTAATTACGCCTGTGAGATTCGCGTTGGTCGCATCATTTCCATTCAACTTCTGGATAGCTTGTAAGATAGAATCTGTTGCGGCCACTGTGCCAGCACCGCTAGTGTAGCCAGTAAGCACCTTAGCAATAACGGGAGCGTTAGTCAGTGTCGTGGCGTTGCCTGAGCTAGTTACGTCGCCCGTGAGATTGGCATTTGTTACCACAGTGGCCGCAAATGACCCTGTGCCACTACCCGTAACCCCACCCGTCAGGGTTATTGTTTGGTTGCCTGTATTCGTGCCGCTGAGATTTGAACCCGTCACCGCACCCGTCGCAGCAACGCTCGTCGGCGTGATCGCTCCGAGAGTCAGACTGATTGCCGGTGTCGTGGTTGACGTTGCTACCGTTCCGCTAACGCCATTCGCGGTCGTGACGCTAACCGATGTCACCGACCCGCCGGCGTCTGCCACGAACGAGACATTTGTGCCATCGCTCTGTAGATTCTTTCCGCTTGCACCGGTCTGGCTAGGCAGCAGCGCATTAATCGCCGCCTGCGCCGTAATCTGACCCGTCCCGCCCTTCGTAATCGGAACCGTGTCAGATAACGTAGATCCTGCGGCGGTGACCGTAATTGCGGCGGAGCCGTCAAAATTTACGCCGTTGATGGCGCGTGCAGTCTGAAGAATGGTCGCGCTCCCGGCGTTACCTGTGATTGTCGTCTGGTCGCCAGTGTTGGCATTAGAAATCGAGCTAGTCCCCGTGACGGCCAAGGTCGGCGTGGAAGAACCAGACACCACCACAGAATTTACTGAGGTCGGCGTGATGGCGCCTAAAGCCAGTGTAATCGCCGGGGTAGTTGTCGACGTTGCTACGGAACCGCTCACGCCGTTGGCCGTCGTCACCGACACGCTTGTTACGCTGCCGACACCGACAGCCTGCCAGGATGTGGTCGTGCCGCTAGTCTGAAGCACCTTGCCAGCGTTTCCGCTCTGAGTTGGTAGGATGTCATTGAGATCCGTAGCAACCCAAGTGGCGTCTGCACGCAAGAATTTCTTGGCAGCAGCAGAACCAGCCGTAGGGGGCGGAACTAGACCCTTTGTACCACCTGTGCCACTGTCGGCCACCATCTCTGGCAGCATGGCTGTTACTTGAGCCGTTGACAGGTCTTGTGGGATGCCCGTGCCAGACGTGCGGCCCTTAACAGTAGGCCCAACCATGTTGGCCAACTTGTCGTTCGTTACAACGGAATTTGCTAATGTGGTTGTCAGCGTGCCTGTCGAGGCCGGCGCCGTAACGTCTCCCACTATGGTGATGGCCTGGTCGCCCGTGTTCGTATTAGAAAGATTTGACCCGCTGATCGTACCCGAGGCCACAATCGACGTGGGCGTGATGGCACCAAGACTCAAGGCAATCGTCCCGCTTGAGCTGATGGGTCCACCTGAAGAATTAATCCCATTACTCCCAGACACGTTTATGCTCGTCACGGTCCCAGCACCCGCGATGGCCAGAATCTGCGCTACCGTCGCTCGCTTATTGGCCGACGTGTTGCCATCGACCATGACCGTGTAGTCATTCGTGTTGACGGTTGTAGCCGGCGTGAGCTGTGAAATTTTAAGATCGGTAGACATTACTCAACAATGATTTTGCCACCGTCCTCTAGGAGGATTCGGTAGCCGGTTTCCTGTTTCAAAAAAGAAAAGAAGCGAGGAATTCTTCTTAACTGATTTAACAAAACGCGCATTGGCGTTTATTAATCCGCAAACGGAGACACGATAACGCGAGCCGCGCCAGAATTTTGAATGAACTTGGCAAAGATGGCTTGATTGCGCGACCAGAAATCACGATATCCAGCCGCATAGCTGTGTCCATTGGTGGCGCTGGGTGTGCTGCCATCGAAGGTGACATACACGCTGGCCGTCTTGACCTCAAACAGCATATACAAGCTGTCGATGTCGAAATTGTTGGTGAAGCTGACAGCACTTGTGCTGACGGCGATTTCTTGCAGCAACTTACCCTGGTGGGGTTTAGGCTGAAGGTTTGCGACTTTGACGTTTGATGCCATGATATTATAATTTAGTAGGTGAAGACGGAAAGGCGGCGGACTTGTCCCTCTGCGCGAAGGAGCTTATCAGCCTCATATTGTTTAGTTGTTTCAGCATCCTGTTCCGCGGCCATAGCCTGCTCGTACTGACCCTCACCGCGAAGGTAGTCTGCAAGACATGAACGGACAAGGTACTCGCCAGTGAAGTCTGGAATTTCAATGATCGACCAGTTCGCTGCATTAGAAGAAGGCGACTGGCCTGCCGTTGTAGCAATAAGGCAAGTATAGAAGTTGCCCGCCGGTTGCTGTCCAACACCTGGCTGAAACGATCCACTGTTGGTGGACGTATCAAAATAGATCTGCGAGCCAACTGAGTAGGTTGCGGTTGCGCTGTACGCATCGCCAAATAGAGCAGGTCGCTTGATACTGTACTCGATGAAGATCGGGTCTGCCGCCTCCATGATATTAATGTACCGCGACGTGCTGTTGTTATATAGAAAATATTTAACGAGCCGCGCCCGTGTATTTAGGCGTGGATCGCTGTTGTAGACAGATAAAACTTCGTCCGCATCGACCGGAAGTGTTACCGTTCTGACTCCGTTTGCGTCCGTGTTTACAGTCTCGCCAGGAGGCGTGCTTGTACGAATAAGATCGGGCCACGTCTGAGCCTCCCAGATCCTCTTGAGACGGCCATTGGACAGGTCTCTGAACATGGCAAAGTCTTGCGATGTAATATTGGCACGATCAAGCCCCGTCAATTGACAGAACCGATAGAGAAGTAGACCGTAGTTGACCGTTAGCATTAAGAAGTTGGTCGCCCGAATTGATCGAAAATTGTCATGGAGGATTCGCTGGTAGATTTACCATATCCAACCATGAGCTTTGTTCTGCCGCCCTTTACCTCTAGATCGTTATCTTTGAGATAGTTTTTAAGAAATGTTTCGTCCTTCCAGCAGTCATAGCCTAAGCGTTGACCCCAGTAATGGAACGATGAAGCAGGGATTCGGGCGCGTAGACGACCTACGCCATCTACGCCCCGATGATAACCCTTAGCACCGACAGCGAGCTTCTTGGCTTCGACTCTGCCGAGCAATTTTTCCCGATGCCACCCCCGCTTGAATTCTTCAAGCATTGGCTTGACTAACTCAGTGGGGATGTTCGCTAACATTAGGAAGTGAAGTCGAACTTGCCGAAGGCGAGAGGATTCTTCACGACGAGACCAGCAACGGCCTCGATGAGACGCGCAGGACCGCCACCGTAATCGGGGAGATCACGAACCTCTGGGAGGCTCGAGTAGCGGATTTCAACCAAGTCCATCGGAATGACGTAGCCCTTGTAGTTAGGGGCAAACGCATCAGGATGCAGGCGAATGCGACCGAAGTCACCCTCGAACACATCGACGCTGGAGATGTAAGCATCAGCACCGGCCTCGCGGCTGAATGTGCGGATCGTGCTGGCAGCAATTGCACCAGTGGCGGCAGCAGTCGTGCCGGTGGTGAAGAGCAGATTTGTGAAGGCACGCTTAACTTGGCTCGAAACAACGCCATCGTAGTCGCGGTATGTGCCAGTCTGACCCCAGATGGATGTCAGCATATCTTGCGCCATCGCCTCGTCGAGAGTCGACGTAGCAGCCGAGCCGCCCTTGATGCTGCCAGAAGGAGTGCGGAAAGCAGCAGGAACAGCAGGAACGCTGCCGCCGCTTGTGCTTACCCAAGAACCCATAGCCTTTGTGAGGTAAGGGAGCGTGCCGTTGTCGGCTTGGCCATCGTTAGCGGACAGGAAAGTGCTTTCCATATCGCGCTTGAGAGCAACAATGCCCTTGGCGACCATGCCAGCAAGTTCATCGCGAAGACCCGCAACGACGGAAACATCCACCGAGAGGGGCGACACGCGAACTGGGCGACGGAATACCTGTACATAGTTGGCCAGAACAGCGCGGCCAGAATTAAGATTCTGGTAGTCGCCGCTGGTCACGTCTGTACCGTCAACCGTGCCAGTTGTAACAGCGGCGGGGAAGTTATCCGCCTGCCACTGCATATAAGTGTTGCCGGGCTTGCTGCCCTTGGGAGCCATCGAAACGAAAGGTGTGTCTTTCGCGTCAACGAGTGAAATGTAATCCGCGAGGTCTTCGCGTTTACCAATTTGTGAGCGTTCGTATAGTTGAGCCATTGTAGTAATTCCTAAATATTACAAGAACGAGGAGAGAAGCACCTTCTTGAGCGATTCGTGTGATGGTGACTTACGCATAGCAGCGGATGCCTCCTGTGACCGTGCGCTATCTTTTGTGATAGGTGCGGGAGCAGATGCTGGTTTGTTCGGCTGCGATGGTGCTTTTTTTACCACCGCTTTTGTTGCCGCCTGCTTCTGCTTGGAGTAGTCTGCTTCGCGTACCTGAGCACCCTTCATATAGTCCCCAATAAACAATTTGTAATCGGGAAACTTTCTGACCTCGGGAAATGCTTGCAAGATATTTTGAGCTTGGTTGTATTCGCGAGAAGTTTTGTCCTTCCACCAGTTATATGTACTGTCAACTTGTGGTTCAAGTTGTGTCCTCGTATGCACATATTGCAGTTGTCGGGGAAGGTGCTCTTCGAGAGCATCTACAGCATTTAACCTTATACGACGGACTTCCTCCGAACTGTACTCCAATTC
>Ga0209297_1000395_pt1 | contig 28449 bp, 25 predicted proteins | sample S_130805_MF_Meta_FD_187322 | JGI IMG/M metagenome (GOLD analysis project Ga0209297, IMG submission 187322) | Freshwater microbial communities from Lake Simoncouche, Canada to study carbon cycling - S_130805_MF_MetaG (SPAdes) (version 2) | ecosystem: Environmental > Aquatic > Freshwater > Lake ...
AGTTCTTCTTCAAGATCTTCTGCTTCGTTATCTCGGTGATGCCAGTCAGCTACAAGCGGAGTTTCAAAAGGCTCGGATTCGGAAATCTCGAAATCTTCGCTAACCCGCCGAACCCCTTTTGCGCTCTTATCAAAAGCCCACCGGAATACAGTGCCCATCCGTGAAAATACTTCAGATACAGGCGTTGCCGTAATAACGAGAACTCCAAAAATGAAAAGTAGCGCAAGAACTGGGTATGTCAGCAACGGCGTCATCAGAGCCACTAATGGGCGAGAAACTCCATAACCAATCCAACCCCCTCCATGTCGCATTGCTGTAGCCCCGGTACCAGATGAACCGTTGAGCATGTGCAGTAATCCAGAACTACTGAGCAATAAAGCTAAAGTCCCGATGGTGATTCTTCCTGTTGCCGCTTTTTCGTCAGGAACTCGAAAAAGTCTGATGGCGAAATACAGCAAAATTATAGGAATGATTAATCCGATACGACCAACGGCTCCGTAAAAAAATGAAAATAGAACCCGGCCCACCAAGTTGCTGCTATGAAACCATGTCCCTGCAGAGGCAAGAAGGGCGAAAATAAAAAATAAAAAGGCAAAACCGTCGCGTTGATGCGCCGGATCTAAATCGCGAGCCCCGCGGGCAATAAATCTAATTCCACTGCCAAGAGTTTTGGCAAGAATCCACCATAGGCCAGAAGCTCCACGGGCAATTGGTGCACCCTTAGATTCCTGCTTCTTCTTTTTAGCCATGGGGTTGAGCGTAATTCCTTAGCAAAATCGACAAGGTCAGGCGCGCCGAGGTTAAGGGTTATACCTCTATTACAAGTGGAACAATCATTGGACGACGTCGATGTTCTCCCCCGACCCAACCGCCAACTGTCTTCCTAACAATTTGTGACAACTGGTGCGTTCCATTGATGCCTTCTGTCACCGCGACTGCAAGTGCTTTTTCAATTCTCAATTTCACTTCATCAAAAAGTTCAAGATCCTCTGCAAATCCTCGAGCATGAATATCAGGACCAGCAACGATTTTTCCACTCTGCGCATCAATCACAACAACTACCGAAATAAATCCTTCTTCTCCTAAAATTCGTCGATCTTTAAGCGAAGCCTCGGTGATATCACCGATGCTTTGTCCATCGACATAAACAAATCCCACAGGAATGCTTCCTGAAACTTTTGCTTCGTGATTAACCAAATCCACAACAATTCCATTTTCAACAATTATTGCATTTTCACGAGGTACGCCAGTTTGAATGGCTAATTCAGCGTTGGCTCGTAAATGGCGCCATTCTCCGTGTACAGGCATCACGTATTTTGGCTTAACGATGTTGTAGCAATAAAGAAGTTCTCCTGCTGCTGCATGACCAGAAACGTGCACCAGGGCATTGCCTTTGTGAACTACCCGAGCTCCAAATCGAGTCAATTCATTTATTACTCGATAGACAGGATTTTCATTTCCTGGAATCAATGATGAGGCAAGAACGACTGTGTCACCCTCACCCACACGAATCGCATGATCACCATTTGCCATGCGAGAAAGTGCGGCAAGTGGCTCTCCTTGTGAGCCGGTGCAAATGAGAACAACGTTATCTCCGTAGTTTTCTAATTCCTTTGAATCGATCACGCTATTTTGAGGGATTGTTAAGTACCCCATATCTTGAGCAATTTTCATATTACGGACCATGGAACGTCCGACAAATGCAACTTTGCGATCATGCGAGACGGCAGTGTCGATAATTTGTTGGACTCTGTGAACATGCGAAGCAAAAGATGCAACTATTACCCGACGTTTAGTTGCACGAAAAACTCTATCGAGGACGGGCATGATTTCTCGCTCTGATGGCGTGAAACCTGGAACATCGGCGTTAGTGGAATCCACTAAGAAAAGGTCGACTCCTTTTTCTCCTAGCGCTGCAAACGCCCGTAAATCGGTAATGCGACCATCGAGTGGAAGTTGATCCATCTTGAAATCACCCGTGTGCAAAACAGTGCCTGCGCTTGTGTGAATAGCAACTGCGAGCGCATCTGGAATCGAATGATTAACTGCTACAAAATCGACAGTAAACGGCCCAATGTCTTCGCTCATATCAGCGCGAACTTCACGCATTAATGGAGTAATTCTGTGTTCTTTCAGTTTCGCACCAACAAGTGCCAACGTAAGCGCCGAACCATAAACGGCGATATCTCCACGTTCACGCAATAAATAGGGAACAGCGCCGATGTGATCTTCATGTCCGTGCGTGAGGACAATACCGATCACGTCGTTAAGGCGATCTCGAATATAAGAAAAGTCAGGCAGAATTAAATCAATACCTGGCTGGGTTTCTTCAGGAAAAAGTACTCCGCAGTCAACAATTAATAACTTGCCGGCAGTTTCGAAAACGGTCATGTTACGACCAATTTCGCCTAATCCGCCGAGTGCAACGATTCGTAAACCGCCTGCAACTAACTTTGCTGGAGTATCCAGCCCTGGATGCGGATGTGTCATTATTTCAAAGTTACGCCGCCGGCGATCAGATCTTGTCGCAATTGCGCGATCTGCTCAGGCGTTGCATCCACTAAAGGTAAACGGGTGAAGCCACCAGGTAATCCCATGAGATTAAGGGCAGCTTTAGTTAAAATCGCACCTTGAGTGCGAAATGTTCCGGTAAAGACAGGCAAAATCTTCTGATGAATCTCCAAAGCACGAGAAGAATTTCCAGCAAACCAACTATCGAGCATCTCCCTCAGCTGTGCCCCAACGGTATGTCCGCACACTGATACGAATCCCACTGCTCCAACAGATAACAACGGTAAATTAAGAATGTCATCGCCTGAGTACACAGGAATTCCAGAACGTTTGATGACCCAAGAAGTTGAAGCAACATCACCTTTGGCATCTTTGAGCGCTGCAATACGGGGATGCTCAGCCAATCGAACGATTGTGTCTGGTTCGATTGCTATTCCGGTGCGACCAGGAATGTCGTACATCATGACGGGCAAATCACTAGCATCTGCAATTGCGCGAAAATGCGCTTCGATTCCCGCTTGTGGAGGTTTGTTGTAATAAGGAGTAACAACAAGTAATCCATGTGCTCCAGCTTTTTGTGCGCGAAGTGCTTGTTCAACCGAGTGTGACGTTTCATTATTTCCAGCGCCAGCAATTACTTTGGCCTTACTACCGACTGCTTCTACTACTACTTTAATTATTTTGTCTTTCTCATCATCACTTGTCGTTGGCGCTTCTCCAGTAGTGCCATTAACAACAATTGCATCATGACCCGTAGAAAGAAGATGGGCAGCTAGTTGTGAAACACCGTCCCAATCGATAGAAAGATCCTTTTTGAATGGCGTAACCATTGCAGTCGCCAAGCGCCCAAACGGCGGAAGGATTGTCATGAGGTAAGGCTACCGCAAGGTCAAGGAGCGATACGGCCTGATTTTTGAAATGCTCCGTAGGTCAAGGGCATAAGGATGGCGAAATGTTCTTCCATTTTCTCCGCAACCATCTCGATCTCGCGCTGAGGGTAGCTAGGAAAATGTGAGCCCTCATGTGAGGTGCGAAGGGAAAGAAAATTCATCAGAGCCCTAGCGTTCATGGTCACATACATTGACGAATAGAGCGCAACAGGCAAAACGGCTCGAGCGACTTCTCGCGCAACTCCAGCTTCGAGCATTTTTTGATAACGCTCGTAAGTAAAGAGATAACTTTCCTTCATCGCTTTAACTGTTATATCAAATTGTTCTTGAGTTCCGTCCTCAAATGTATATGCACCTGTTTTACCCACTTGAACTAATTTTCTTTCTTTGTTTGGTACATAAAAAACAGGTTGAAGTTCACGATAGCGTCCGCTCTCTTCATTGTATGAAGCGATTCGATGGCGCATAAATTCGCGAAAGACAAAGATTGGAGCGGAGACAAAAAATGTCATTGAAGTATGTTCGAATGGTGAACCATGGCGTTCGCGAGCAAGGTAATTAATTAATCCAGCAGAACGGGCTGGATCCTCGCCTACTTCTTCTAACGATTGTTCTCCGGCGGTAGACACCCGTGCAGCCCAAATAACATCAGCGTCGCTTGCACTGGCTTTGACCAATTCAACGGTCATATCACTTCGAAAAATGGCTTCAGACATGTTGCGACCCTATCCACCCCGAGTAGAACTACGAAGGATTGATACGGCACAATTGCGGTCGTGTCGAACACAAGAGGATTAACCCTGCGAGACGCCCTTAGCGTCTCAATTACTGTTGGGGCTTATGGCGCTGCATTCGGAGCAGCAAGTGTTGCAGCAGGCTTCTCAGTCCTTCAAAGTTGTTTGCTTTCCTTGCTCACATTTTCTGGCGCTTCACAATTTGCAATCATCGGCGTCATCGGGGCTGGCGGAAGTGCGCTGAGCGGAATTACAACTGCGTCGCTCTTAGGTTTTCGCAACGGACTTTACGGATTGCGAATGGCCCCACTCCTTAAAATACGCGGAGTAAAAAGAATCATTGGTGCGCATGTCACAATCGACGAATCCACTGGCGTTGCACTCTCTCAAGAATCTCGTGGAATAGAGGCGATGCGTCAAGGATTTTGGTATACAGGTTTTGGTGTATTTATTTTCTGGAATTTGTTCACACTTGCTGGCGCATTTGGTGCACAAGCAATGGGTGATCCAGCTTCGTGGGGACTCGATGCTGCTGTACCCGCCGCATTTCTAGGACTTGTTTGGCCACGATTGAAAACTTCAGTTGATCGAGCCCTTGCGATCTCGGCTGTAGCAATGGCTCTCGTGCTCACACCATTTCTGCCCGCAGGTTTACCCATTATTGCCACAACGTTGCTGGCACTGGGGATGGGGCTGCGGAAGAAATGAATATCTACTGGTGGGGCGTACTTGGCACAAGTGCAATTGCATTTGCGCTGAAATATATAGGACATTCAATTCCAGAGCGCTATCTTTCGCATCCGAAAATTCAAGCAACAAATGTACTTATTCCTATAGTTTTGTTGAGCGCGCTTGTCGGCGTCCAAACCTTCACCGAAAAAACTCAACTCATTCTTGACCACAGGGCAGCCGGACTAGGAGTTGCTCTTATAGCGCTCATTCTCAAAGCGCCATTTCCCATAGTTGTTCTCAGTGCAGCACTTTCTTCAGCGCTGCTCTACCACTTATAAAAATTTAGAGTGGTAAGCCATTTTCTGATCTAAGTCCGTACTTCTTAGCCAAATCTGGATCAAGATCACCGGCACCAAGTGCTGATGTCCAACCGCCCTCAACTGCCAAACTTTGGCCAGAGACGTAGGAAGCTTTCGATGAAAGCAAAAATGAAACAACTTCTGCAATTTCGCTCGGATCAGCAAGACGCTTCAAAGGCGTAAGAAGCTCTAGAGCTTCACGATGCTTTGGCCCAATTTTAACGAAATATTCTTTTAAAGCTGGCGTTAAAATTGCGCCAGGTGCAACTGCGTTTGCGCGAATTCCGTAAGGACCATAAGTAACTGCAACGTTACGTGTCAGCGCATCAACTGCACCCTTTGTCATCTCATAAACTGCGTGATCTCTCCAAGCTCGACGACCATGCACCGATGAAATATTAACAACGGCTCCCTTAACTTTTCCCGTGACATATGAGGCAACTGCCTCAGTACATCCCCAAAAAGTTCCCACTTGATTAATCGCGATGATTTCATCCATAAGTGTTGGATCATTTGGAAAATCATGTAATGGCGCTCCACGTGTAATACCAGCGCAATTTACCCAGGAAACTAGCGTCCCTTTTTCTTCGGCCAATACGCGAGCTCTCTTGTGTGTTTCACGTAGTGATACATCCCCAAGGAGGCTGAAAACTTTATGTTCAGCACTTGAAAGCTCTGCCTCAACTCCTGCAAGACCTTTGGGATTAATGTCTACAAGAATGACTATGTAATCTTCTGCTAATTTTGTAGCGATTGCGCGACCAATTCCTGAGCCGGCACCTGTTACTACTGCAACATCAACCATAGTTATTAACTCCCTTGAGGTGAATGGCAAAGCCACGAATGTGTAGATGTGCCACTAGTAAGTGCAAGAGCAGTCGATTTACAATCTGGACGATTGAGACCGACTGCACAACGTGTTCGATATAGGCAGGCATCACCTTCTGCAGGGCTTGGTAAAGATTGCACTTGTTCTTTATTGCTTTTACCTGCTTGTGGGTTTGCCAAAGGGACTGAAGCTAATAATCCGATTGTGTAGTGATGGCGAGAGTTCTGGAAAACATCTTCTCGGGTACCACGTTCAACAATTCGACCCCGGAACATCACAGCAATCTCATCGGCAACATAGTGCGCGACGCCGAGATCGTGTGTGATGAATAGGTATGTCAATCCACGCTCTTGCTGAAGTTTGCGAAGCAAGTTGAGCACTTGAGCACGCACGGACACGTCTAGAGCCGACACTGCTTCATCTAAAACAACAATTTTTGGATCCAGAGCAAGTGCGCGAGCGATAGCTACGCGTTGGCATTGACCACCTGATAACTCGTGCGGCCGTCGACGAAGATGTTCTTTCTCAAGCCCAACAGCTTCTAGAAGTTCAATGACCTTCTTTTTTCGGGATTCCTTATCGCCAATGTTAAAAGCAAGTAGAGGCCCTTCAATAATACGTTGTACCGAGTGACGGCGATTGAGCTGGCTGAAGGGATCCTGTTGCACAACTTGAATTTGTCTACGCAAGAGGCGCATTTGTTCATGTTTGAGAGTTCCCAATGTTTGACCCAAAATTTCAACAGATCCGCCGCTCGGAGTATCTAGGCCTAACAGAATTCTGGCAGCGGTTGTCTTGCCACTTCCTGATTCGCCCACTAAAGAAAGTGTTTTCCCTTCATGAAGAGAAAAAGAAATATTATCCAGTGCTCGAACTTCGCTTGCCCCACCGCGGAAAATTCGACTAACGCCAGTTGCAGACGCGACTACTTTCAGATCAGAGCTCATTTAATTAGCGCTCCCAACCTGAAAAAGTTCATCGGCGCGAAAACATGCCGTGAGACGCCCTTGCGAAGAAGTAAGTGGTGGAATGGAAGTTTTACATTGATCTTGAACATGAGCACAGCGGGGTGAAAATACACAACCTGTTGGTCGATTATCAGGACGTGGTGGTTGTCCAGCAATCGAATTAATCGGCTTATTTACATCAATGGTGTAATCACATCGTGAGTCTAAAAGTGCTTTTGTATAAGGATGCGCTGGGTTTGAAAAGATTTGGTTTACAGAGCCGTTTTCAACGAGTTTGCCTGCATACATCACCATAATGTCATCACTAAATTGTGCAGCGACGCCAAGGTCATGGGTAATCAGCAAAACTGACAAACCACGTTCTGCCGCTAATTTATCAATAAGTGTCAACACGCGATCTTGTGTTGTTACGTCAAGTGCGGTTGTCGCTTCGTCCGCAATCAAAACTTGAGGCTCGCCGCTGAGTGCAATTGCTATAACTACACGTTGCAACATTCCGCCAGACATCTCAAATGGATAAGAATCGATTCGACTCTCTGGTTCTGGAATTCCCACACTTGCTAATAGTTCAATTGCAGTTTTGCGTGCAAGAGCCTTGCTCACGGGTGAATGTAATTGAATACTCTCAATGATTTGCTGTCCCACCTTCATGATGGGATTCAGTGCAGACATTGGATCCTGATAAATCATGGAAATTTCATTTCCTCGAAGCAGTCTAAAATCTTTCGGGCTTAAGCCTAGAATTTCTCGACCGCCTAAGAAAATCTCTCCTCCGTCAATGGAGACAGGGCTTTTTATGAGGCGCATCAACGCATAGGCAGTAAGAGATTTTCCGCTTCCGGATTCGCCAACCATGCCAACTTTCTTGCCAGCAGGAATTTCAAAGGAAACATTATCGACAACTGCTACGCGCCCTTTAGACGAAGGCACTGAGATAGAAAGATTTTTAACTACGAGTGAACTTGTCATATCGAAGACTTCCGAGAATCGAGTGAAACGCGAATCCGCTCGCCATATGAATTGAACGCCAAAATTGTGGCGGTAACTACAAGCGCTGGAAAGAGCACGAACCAATATGTATTCCACAATTTTCCGTACCCTTGCAACATCAAAGTTCCCCACGAAGCATTTGGTGGCTGAATACCAAGACCGATAAAGCTGAGTGAGGCTTCGATCATTACTGCAGATGCTGCGTTAATGCTGAGCTGTACAAGCAACTGAGGAGCAATGTTGGGTAACACTTCAGTCATAATCAATCTGGACTTCTTTAAACCAGTTGCTTTGGCAGCGACAACATAATCCGAAGCAAGTTCAACTACGACTGCGGTACGAGCCATGCGTGCCGTGGTTGGTGACAAGAGGATTCCAACAACAATCGGCAGTGAAACCACGCTGGCTCCAACAGCTGCAACGCAGACCAAAGCAAAGAGGATTTGTGGAATTGCCATTGTCGCGTCAGCAGTACGCATCAAAATTTCATCAACCCATCCGCGTTGAACTCCAGCAATCATTCCCCACAACGTTCCAATGATGAGCGCGATGATCGTGGCTGCAAGTGCAATGAAAACGGTGATGCGTCCACCGTAGAGGACGCGTGACAATAGGTCTCTACCTAAATCATCTGTTCCCATTAAGTGCTTCCAGCCAGGTCCAACGAAAGGTTCACCTACGCCAATTGCATAAGGATCATAAGGAGACAAGATTGGCGCCGCCAAAGTGATTGCCATGATGGCCAAGACAATGAAACCAGAAGGTGAGAACTTTTTCTTAAATCTCATTTTGTCTCTCCTTCGTCACTCGAAGTCTAGGATCCACAATTCCACATAAAATATCAAATAACAAAGTAGTTAAAATAAAGAGTGAAATAATGACTAGAGAAACACCTTGGATAATTGCATAATCACGCTTGAATGCGCCTTCAATTGCAAGCGAACCAATGCCTGGAAGTCCAAACATATATTCAATAACAATCACACCGCTTAAGGTGTAACCGACAATTAAGCCCAACATCGTTAGAGTTGGAACGAGCGAGTTTGGCAGAATGTGGCGAAACATAATTCGAGAATCAGATAATCCTTTTCCCTCTGCTGTTCTAATAAATGAGGATTGCTTAATTTCCAGCATTGATGCCCGTAAATATCTTACGAGATAAGGGGTCGCAGTAAGTGCTCCCGTTACCGAAGGCATAATCAACAGTTGCAAATTCTTGCCCAAATCCTCGGTTATCGGAACGTAACCTAGAGAAGGTAGCCATTGAAGAGTCAATGAGAAAATCAAAATAAAAATAATTCCAGTTACAAAACCCGGAATGGAAAGTCCAATGGAAGTTAGACTTCCTATGAATCTATCGAGCTTGCCACCGGGCTTAAGAATCGAAAGCGGCGCAAGGATGAGTGAAAAAATACACGAAAGCAAAATGATGAAAAAAGTGAGCTCCAGCGTTACGGGAATTCTTTCACCGACGAGTTGAGTAACTGGAAATTGCGAAATATAAGAGACACCGAGATCTCCACGTACCGCGTGGGAAAGCCAAGAAAAGAGTTGCGCGAGGAGCGAGCGGTCTAAGCCCGCTTCCTCGCGCAACGCCTGAAGTGCCTCAGGAGTTACTTCTGTTGCTGCGCCCAGGCGTGCAAGCACTGGGTCACCAGGAAGGACTCGAATCGACAAGAAAACCAATACCACGCTCGTCGCCAAAACGATCGAACTAGATAGTGCTCGTCGAAACAAGTACCGACCCAATGCAACTCCTTTTCTTTTTACTATAGATGACTATCTAATCAATTTACTTGATTGATACGCCTTCTAAGTGAAGTTGTCCGCCACCCTCAACCCAAGCGCCCTTAACGTTTGCCTGTGCTGCGTGAAGAACTGAGAACACGAATGGAGTGATCAATGGAAGTTCTTGGTTTTCCATCTTCATTGCATCACACCAAGCAGTCTTACGCTTTGCAGTATCCAAAGTTCCAATGGCCTTTGTAAATGCTGCATCGTAAGCCTTGCTGTTCCAGTTGCTCTCTGCGCGACCTGAAAGTAGGAAGTTCATTGAGAAACCTGGCTCAGCAGGTACTGACTGATAGTTAGGTAGCAAAAGATTTGGATAAGTAAGTCCTGCTGGATAGAACTTTGCAGCCCATGTTCCAACTTCATTACTTTCAATCTTCATATCGATACCAATTGTCTTGAGGTCTGCCTGAAGTACTTGACCCATTGCATCGAACTCTGGAAGTGCGCCAGAAACGCTCCACCATGTAAAGCTCGTTACGCCAGCTTCAGCAAAGAGTGCCTTAGCTTTTTGTAGGTCGAATGTGTACTTAGTTAGTCCACCAGCAGTACCGCACTGCCAGATGCTGTTATCAGGAACGATGGTGTTGTATGAAGATACAGCGCCAAATCCCTTGTAAGCAGCTTTCAAGATAGAAGCACGGTTTGTTGCGTATGCAACAGCTTGGCGTGCCTTGAGGTTATTAAATGGGGCAGATGTTAAATCGTATTCCCATGTAACAGCCATTGTTGAAACCTTTGCACGCACGATCTGCAACTTCTTATCCTTCTGAAGTGGAGCAGCATCGCCAAGTGGCAATTCGTACATAACATCAATGTTTCCTGAACGTAATGCAGTTACTGCAGCAGTTGGATCAGAAAGCTTGACAAATTTGATCTCTGTCAACTTCGAAGCGAATCCAAAATACTTAGGATTCTTAACGATTGTGAGAGAAACGTTTGGGCTGAACTCCTTGACCATGAATGGTCCAGAAGAACTTGGCTTTACGTTGAATGTAGCAACTTCGCTGACCTTGATCATCTTGATTCCAGCAAGTGCTACTGGAAGAAGAGCGTTAGGTGTTGAAAGGTCAAAGATAACGTTATCGCCAGAAGCGGTAACCTTTGTAACCATCTTGACGTTGTTACGCTCTTGAGTAACTGTCTTTGGATCTAGAACATAATCAATAACTGCCTTTACGGCTTTGCCATCAATTGCTGTTCCATCTGAGAACTTTGCGCCCTTTCTCAAAGCGAATGTCCACTGAGTTCCAGCGTCATTCATCTTCCATGAAGTTGCAAGATCTGGTCCAACAGTTCCGTCTTCTTTCCAGCGGGTTAGTGCTGACCATAGAACTCCGTACAAAGTTTCGTCATAGGCGAAAGTACGAGTAATTGGGTTAAGTTGTGGAATTCCTTGTGTGGAACCAACAACCAAAGTTGTCTTAGCAGCTTGTGCTGGTGCGACAGCAGTAGTAAGTGTGAAGATCATTCCGACAGCAACAGCTGCTGCAAGAACTTTCTTCTTCGTTCCCATCTGTGTTAACGACATCTATATTCCTCCAGAGTTTGGATACTAAGGATGACGGCAAGAGTTGCCCACATCCTCGGGTGGTGTTGTAAGTGAAGTGGCAATGAATAGGGGTGTCAACAGGAAAGTTCGGTAGTGCCTAACATGGGTAGGTGATTTTTTAACGCCAAAAATGTGCTTTATAACATTTCGTAACTAAAGACCACCGAACAAGAAGTACTCAACGCTTTTCGCGCGATTTCCCGCGCAATTCTCTCGTGATTGACTCAGCGCATTTGAGAACTAATCCCCCATAAAAAGCAACGCGCTTTTCTCGTGCACTACTCTTAATTCCTGTTGCGCTAACAGCTCCCACGCATTCACCGGTGTGATCAAAAAATGCTGCGCCAAGACAGAACACGCCATCGACATCTTCCTCATCATCTATTGCATATTTTCGCTCACGAATTTCCTCTATATCTTTCATCAAAGAAGCAAGTGTTTTGTGAGTCTTTTTTGTTCGCACCTCAAGTCCGTCTTCTTCGATAATTTTGGCAATTTCATCATTACCAAGTTGGGCCAAAATTGCTTTTCCGGCGGAGGAAACATGGGTGAGCTCCCGGACTCCAAGCATCGTATGAAATCTAATTGCACCTGGTGCATCGGCACGAGATAAAAACATTGCACGACCACCATCGTTTAATGCGACACGAATTGTCATTCCCGTTTCTTGAGAAAGTTGATGAATATAACTTTGAGCAATTTCATCAATAGGTTGTGTTGAACCAGAAAGATCACCTAAACGTACAAGTGCCATGCCTGGAAAATATCTGGGTCCCGGATCTCTCGCCCTTACATAGCCTGCATCTGCAAGAGTTCGGAGTAGAGCTAGCGTTGATGATTTTGATAGCTCCATTGCCCGCGCTAATTCGCTTAAGGAAGTCCCATCCGATGGGCCTTGCACCACACGTTCAACAAGGTTGAGTGCTCGAGCAACACTTGCAACGCGGTCTGATGTATCAGGCATGTATTCTCCGATTGACAAGGTACAAATAATTCTTAATACTCGCATCCTAATACTACCGAATGCGGTTCGGCAATACCGAACGAGGAGCTATGGATTTAACTGGAGTCTTTACTGTTTTGCAAACGCCGTTGACATCGACGGATGAATTTGATGAGCCCATTTTTCAAAAAGAAATTGATTGGTTAATTGAAAATCAAGTAGATGGTGTTGTTCTTGCAATGGTCTCTGAGGTCATGCGCCTCAGTGCAGAAGAGCGTCGACAACAATGGCAGATCGTTGTTAAGCAAGTTCGTGGACGGATTCCAGTAGTTGCAAGTGTTGGTGCTGAAAGCACCCACATTGCAACATCGCTCGCTCGCTTTGCCGAAGCTGACGGTGTTAGTGCTCTTATGGCAACTCCACCCACATCGTTTCCAGCCACGAACGAAGAAGTATTTGCGTACTACACCGCAATCATTGAAAACGTAAAAATTCCAGTTATTGTTCAAGATGCAAGCAATTACATGGGGCAACCCCTTGAGATGTCTCTATACGCCAAACTTTTAGAAAAATATGGAAATGATCGTGTGCAATTTAAACCAGAGGCCAAGCCAGTTAAAGAACGTATGCGACAACTGCAAGAAGTAGCAGCCGGCAAAGCAAAAGTATTCGAAGGCCAAAGCGGAACTGACCTCTTAGATACATTCCCACTTGGGCTTGTTGGCACGATGCCTGGCTCAGAGGTTCCGTGGGCGATTGTCGCTTTATGGAATGCCCTGAAAGACGATAACTGGGATTTTGCACGCAAGATTCATGAAGGAATCCTCTCCTTAATGAAGTTTCAACCAACACTAGATGCCTATGTTGCGGTTGAAAAATATTTACTTGTTAAGCAAGGTATCTTCACAAGCATGCAACAGCGCGGCCCAGTTGGAGCGCACTTATCTGAGGCGGATAAAAAAGAAATCGACAAATGCTTCGATGCGTTAAAGGCAACAGTTAACGCGAAATAGTTTTACTTCTAGACCTCAGCCAGATTAAGGAAATAACGCTGATTAAAAAGGTCACTGCTCCGCCAAAAAATATTGCTTCACGAACACCTAAACTTTGAGCTAACGCACCGACTAGCAACCCACCAGCACACGAACCAATATAGAAAATACAGAGATAAATGCCATAAATCCTTCCTCGAAAGTCCTCTGGTGCGCTGGCTGCGACTAAACCATTGGATGTGACCATGAATGTCAGATGGAAAATGCTGGCTATGCCGGCAAGGGTTGCATAGAGGCCAAAATTTGGGGCAAAGGATGAAGCCATCCAAAAAATGGCAACGAGAATCCCGCTCTTCAATAAAGTAGAAAGTTGCGGATCATGCCCAGGCACCGACCACCGTGATGCAAGTGCTGAGCCAATAACGCTACCTCCCGCCACCGCGATACCTATAAATCCAAGATATGAAGCATCCTTAAGGAAAATATTTTTAACCATCAGCGATGACGTTTGACCAAAGTGCATTCCCAGACCGAAAAAAATTGCTGCAAGTGACATAGAAAAGAAAATAATCGGCTTCTTTTGAATAAAGCGCACAGCATCAATCATCTTCCCAGGCTTAGCCTTACCGAATTGTGCAATAGAAATTTCATCAATACGTAGGCGAGACAGCAGAACCAAAATCAACACACTCATTACGGAAAATGCAAGCCATGGCGCTCCATTATCAAAGCGTGCAATAAGGAATCCCGCAATCAAAGTTCCAACAAGCCGGCCGATATTAAATGTCATGGAATTTAGGCCCATGGCATTTGCCATATTTTCTTCATGAACTACTTCTAGCGAGAGAGCATTTCGGACTGGGCTCTCCATGGCATTTACTGTTCCGTGAAGTACGACAATCAATGCCAACAAGTTATAGGTTAAGTGCCCTGTGTGATAAAGATAAAAGAGTGTCAATGCGAAACCTGTATTGATTGCACAAACCAGCATAAGAAAATTTCGCTTATTGAATCTATCCGCTATTGCTCCACCAACAAGTGAAATAAAAATATATGGGGCTAATTGAATGCCGACCATTTTTCCAAGGGCTGCCGAACTATGAGTTAAATCCAAGACAAGCCAATCAATAGAAACCGCATGCCCCCACCCAGCGACACTCATGAGAGTGCTATATGCGAAAACTAATCTGTAATTGAAAAACTTAAGCGAGGTAAACATTTATACCTCTATCCGAAATTTTCGTATTCTTCACTTTATGAAAGACTTTTCTTCATCTGCTCTTTAGAACCGGCAAGAAGGGCCTGCATAACACCTTTACCAAAGGGGGGTTGCCAAGCTGTATATAAATTAAGGTCTTGTAACTGATCAGGAACTACATAGCCAATTGCCTCGTAATCAACGCATGTAATTGCAACTACCGCGTACTCAGGAAATGCTTTACGAAGTTCACGTTGCCAGATTGAATAGACTTCACATTGAGCTCCCACTAGTAAAATATTTCCAATTCTCCATCCATAGATTGTGAGCTCAATTCCTGAGCTCCCAGACATCAACTTTGCTATTGATTTCTTTCTAAAAATTCGCTCTTTAGCAAATGAATCCTCCGTTTGCGCCCATTGCTGATCTAATTCCTCAACTGTTGGCCAGGGTTTTGTAGGTAAGCCGAATTGATTTGCACTAATTCGAACTTGAGTTGGGACCTCATATGGGGTTGGCTCCCAATAACCAAGTGGGGCACCTGACTCGACTGCTTTCTTGAACTCAAATTTTTCACCTGCAGGATTCATAGATGCAAGTACTCCAAGGGCTGCGTATCCCAACTGAGCACCATGCTGGTCTGCAACTGCTGTGTCTGCGACATATTGATATGCCGGTGCTAAATCCCCCGATGCGCCTTGTAAAAATAGACAAGGGGCTCCCTTAAATTGAGCTTCAACAATTTCACGCATTGCTCCGACATAATCCGGAGAAGCTAGCTTATTATCCCAACCCAATGATGTTGGGTGGCATGCATAGTTAACAATTGTGCCAACGACGAGTGAATCCTTTACGCGTGTAATTCGACCGACGAGAACTGTTTCATCGGCCGGAGTATCAGGATTGAAACCTGTGAGATAACGTGTTGGATCATGAGGATCTAGAAGATCTCGATTACTTGCTAGAGAGCATTTTCCATCAGCAAAAGTGATAATTGATTCGGATGTGTTCGCAATCGCTTCGCTCCCTGCCTTACACATTGCATCGCTAACATCGTGAAGGTATTGCTCGACTAAATCACCACCTGGCATATGCGCACGAGAGCGTGCCGACCATGGAGATGCATGGGTGTGTGAACAAGCCAGCATTAAATGTGAATCTAACAAGCCAAGCTCTTTACAAATGCGCTCACGCAACCAGTGAGCCTCTCGTCCATCTAGATCTCCTAAAGAAGCTGCATCAATGGCAATTAAGAGAGCGGGTTGGTCCTTTGCACTTTGTTGGATTGAAAGAGCTGTAACAAAGAGTGATTTGTGCGCTCCTTCCGAACGATCATGGCTTGATGCGCCCCACATGCGCCCATAAATCCCAACTGGTGGCGTGATGTCTTCTCGAGCAATTCCAATTAGCGCTCGTCCTTCATGCGGAATGACTTCCAAATGTGCCATAACTCAATCCCTAACATAACGTGCGTTAATAATGCATTTTTACATAGTACATAACTCTTGTCTTAATGACACACCTATGTTTAAACTCCGAACATGAGTAGCACTGTCTCTTGTTCTTTTGACCTGAATAAACCTGGAAAAGATGCCGGTTACCTCATCATTGGAGACTCAACCAATAACAGTGGTTGGTCAACGTATAACGTTCCAATCATCAAATACTCAAATGGAACCGGCCCAACAGTATTAGTACTTGGTGGTAACCACGGTGACGAGTATGAAGGGCAAATTGCAGCGTCATCTCTTGCACATGAATTAGAGCTAGATCAAGTCCAGGGACGCATCATCATTATTCCTTGTTTATCTCAAGAGGCCTCACGCGGCGGAACTCGTTTATGGCCAAATGGTGCCAACTTCAACCGAGTATTTCCCGGAAATGAAAATGGGCCGCTCAATGACAAGCTTGCTCACTACTTAAGCAATGATTTATTTCCCATCTGTGATGGCGTTCTTGATATGCACAGTGGTGGCCGGAGTATGTATTTTATTCCAAGTTCAAATATGGTCTGGGTTTCAGATCCGGCTCAACGAGTCAAAATGATTAAAAACATGCTGGCGTGGAATACCGACGTACACATGATTGGTGGAGAACAGCCCAGTACAAATCCGTATGCACTTCTGAATAGAGATGCAGAGAGACAAGGAAAATCGGTTTCAACTGGCGAATTTGGTGGAAGCGGCTACACAACACCTGAGAGTATGAAAATTATTAAAGATGGACTACGTAATTTCTTGAAAGTTTTTGGAGTTCTCAAGGGAACGCCCGACACGCGTGAGGCTCATGGTTTAAAACCGGCTGAAATCGTGGATTTTCGAGATCCTTCTGGCTTCATCTCTGCAACCCATGCTGGCATTTTTGAAAACTGCGTTCCGCTCGGAGGCGGAGTAAAGGTCGGAGATGTAGTGGGAAAAATTCATGACTTTGATCATCCCGATGTAGCGCCAGTTGAATTAACGAGCAAAATTTCCGGCGTAATGGCTGTCATTCGGGGCTATCCACCAGTAACCATTGGAGATGTTGTCTGTGTAGTCGGAGAGAAATTTAGTTCAATTGAAGAGATGGAAAAGGTGGCTGGTTAATATGAGTAGCACCGTCTCATCATCAATTGACCTCAACGCAGAGGGAAAAGCAACTGGATATTTGATTATTGGGGATTCAACCAACAACAGTGGCTGGGCAACATTTAATGTTCCCATTATCAAGATCAAAAATGGTGCAGGACCAACAGTGCTCGTCCTTGCTGGAAATCACGGCGATGAATATGAAGGGCAATTTGCCGCAGCTACTCTGGCTCACGAACTGAAAGCCTCCGACGTCCATGGTCGAATCATTATCATTCCTTGTCTTTCTCAAGAAGCCTCTAAGGCAAGCACTCGGCATTGGCCTACAGGAGTTAACTTCAATCGTTCTTTTCCCGGCAATGAAAATGGGGCAGTAAGTGACAAGTTGGCGCACTACTTAACAACTGAACTTTTTCCTATCTCGGATGCCGTTATGGATATTCATAGCGGTGGGCGTGGTATGTACTTCATTCCATGTTCGCACATGGTCTGGGCAAAGGATAAGAAACAGCGAGCAAAAATGTTTGCAAGTATGCTGGCATGGAATACCAGCCACCATCTGATTTTCCCAGAACAACCTGGAACAAATCCTGCATCACTACTTGCAGGTGAAGCAGAGCGTCAGGGAAAAACTCTTTTCACCACAGAACTTGGCGGGGCTGGTGTTGCCACTTTTGAAACTACCCAACTTGCAAAAGATGGGCTAAAGAACGCGCTGCGTATGACTGGCGTTATTGATGGTGCATCTAAGTCAAGAGTTGAACTAGGACTATCTGCTCCCATTTTTGTTGATATGCGTGGACCCAATGCCTATCACTCAGCAACTCATACCGGCCTATATGAAAATATCATCGGGTTAGGCAAAAGCGTTAAAAAGGGTGAAGTTATAGGACTTATCCACGAGATGGATCATCCTGATACGCCGGCAGTCAAGATATTTGCAAAACAAGATGGAGTCGTTGGAGTCATGCGTGGGTTCCCACGCGTAACACCTGGAGATGTTGTTGCAGTTATTGGAAAGCCTTACTCAACTACAGACGAGATGCCAGAAAATATTTAATTTAAACCCAGCTTCACAATCTGCTGATCAATAATCTCAAGTAAATCTTCAAACCCGCCTGGTGCCAATAACGTCTGCGATGCTTGATAGGCATTTCTTTCGTAAGCACTTTTTGTTGGAACGTAAATATATCCAGGACCATTTGTCATATCCAGAAACAAGATTACGCGTTTAGGGTGCCTGCGTCGCAACTCTTGAGCCATCTCAAGATAGGCCTCTCCGCAATGAGCAATGACGAGTGCATCACCCAACTGCCAAAACCAGACAGGGTGGTGGACTACTCCCCCAGGTTTCACGTAGTCAATGCGCATCTCAAATTGTTTTCTAATTCTAAATTTAAGAAATTCTTCCGTTGCGGTCATCGTGGTCCATAGCTCGCGCATTTGGTTTTCATCAAGTAACTTTTTGTGCTTCAAGACTGCATCTACTCGAGTTGTACTCAGTGTTGTATTTGGATTAACAGGTCGTGGTTCCCATCCAGCTAAATTGGAACCAGACTTAATTACTTCGGTGAATGCCATCTCTGTTGCTGGCGGAAGCATTCGAGAAAGTGTGGCGAGAGTGGAATACCCCAAGATTTCACCATTACTATCTGCTATGGAAACATCGCCACTGTATTGCCGACGTGGTGCAACATTGCCACATGCCCCTAACAAGAAAAGCATGGGAGCGCCTGTTTCATCTTCTACTAATTCACGAGCTCTACCTATGTAATCAGGGCTGATTAGTGGACTATCCCAACCAACACTTGTTGGGTGGCACCCGTAATTAACCAAAGTCGCGACATGTTTGCCTGAAAGTTCACTCACGCGCCCCACAACGACAGTGTCATCTGGTTTCAACTCTGGGTTGTAACCAACAACATCTGTATCTCCGATAGGTAAATCTCGAACTGTTCCTAAATCGCATTTTCCATAGGCCCACGTAATATCAGCCAGAGCAACGCTAGAGCGAGCTTTTTTGCATATTTCAGCCACTGTCGAAATCACTTTTTCAATGAAATCTGGAACTAGCTCTTTTCCTTCACGGAGCGCTTCGTGCACGCACATGGGCGGACCTTTATGAGTTTGGCTCAAATTCACTAAAAGATCGTCCATGTCAATTCCCAATTCCTTGACAACCCGACCTCGAAATTTGACTACATCGCATTCGTGGCAGCCTATCCAACCGAGATCCAAAGTGACGATGAATTTATCACTCTCACCTTGCAAACAAAGAGCAACGGCCATTAAGGGGCGATGTACCCCAGTTGAAATTGCACTTGTGCTTTTGCCCCATGGGTTTGAGGAAATTCCAACAGGTGGAGTGATATCTGCTTGCGCAACGCCAACGCTTAGTCGTGCAAGCGAAGAACGTTCATGGTCAACGAGGGGGCGAGCAGAGGTCATAAATTTGGATTTTTTGGAAACTTTGAAATCTCTGCGGACACTTCATTGGTGATTTTTTCAAGTGCCCCAGCTGCTAGCAAAGTTTGCCATGATTGATAACGGTGGCGCTCATATGAATCGGGAGTCGGCAGATACATATATCCCGGACCATTAGTGCAATTAAGAACAAAGATCACGCGATCTGGGTGACGTTTGCGCAGTTCTGTTTGGAAATAAGAATATGCCTCGCCAGGTTGACCAACAATGACCGCATCTCCCCACATCCAAATCCAGACAGGATGTGTTGCAGCTCCATCAATAACATAACCTACACGCAACTTCATTGCCCGCTTAATGCGAGTCTCGCGTGCCCCTTCGTCGACATTTTTCCAACGTTCACGTAGCTCTTCGATAGTCGGAAGTTTTTGTAAAGGAACATCCACATTAATGCGCACATGAGCAACTCCACTTGGCGGGGTGAAAGCTACATCTTCCCAATCTCCCAAAAGCGCTCCAGATTCAACCGAACCTAAGTAGTGCATTCGCATTCCAGGATGAGCCATCTTTTCTAATACTGCAAGAGTCGCAAAACCTAAAATGCGCCCATTCTTATCTGCCACTTCAACATCGCCAGAATAGTTATCTCGAGGTGATAACTCACCTGATGCACCTTGCAAGAAAAGCATTGGGGCTTTGACTCGCGCTTCAATAAGATCTCGAGCACTACCAACAAAATCAGGCGATACTTCAGTATTTCGCCAAGCAAGTGTTGTTGGATGGCATGCGTAATTAACAACTATTCCAAGGGTTTTACCAGCAAGGTCGCTGACTCTTCCAACAGTCAGTGTGTCGTCAGCTGGCAACTCTGGATTAAAACCAACAACATCTTCCGAACCACAGTACAAGTCACGATTTACTGCAAGGTCGCATTTTCCATAACCCCACGTAATATTTGCCTCTACTGATTTATCTCTAGCCTCTTCACATGCCGAGATAATTCCAGCAATAGCTTTTGCGTGATATCCGGCAACTAGGTCTCCACCTTCAAGGTGTGCAGCATCAGATGCAGTTGTTGGGCCAGCATGTGTATGAGTCAAGTGCAGTTGTAATTGATCTTCTGCAATTCCTAACGCTTTTAAAACTTCACCACGAACAGCCATATCGTCCGCCTTGCCTTGCCACCATCCCCAGTCCACGGTCACGAGATACTGGACAAAGTTTTTCTCCGAAATAACTGCCATTGCAGTTGTGCTGATTTTATTGTGGATACCGGTTGCAACATGGACTTTTGCAGCGCCCCAACTAGCAGATCGAATGCCGACTGGTGGATTTATCTCACGTTGAGCAACTCCCGCTTTTAGACGCGCACTTGGCGGAGTCCAAACATCCTTAGGGGGTCTTAAATCCTCACGAATTGATACAGCCATTAATTTCCTCCTATGAGTTTTTTAATCTCGGCATTTGCCCCATCAATAACTGCATCCAGCGCACCAGGTGCTAACAACGTTTGCCATGCCTGATATGCAGGGGCAACGTACGCGCTCTTGGTAGGTAAATAAAATAGACCCGGATAATTTGTTAAGTTGAGAACGAAAATTACTCGGCCCGGATTTCTTTTACGAAGTTCTGTTTGTAGAAATGAGTAAGCCTCGCCAGGTTGTGCAACGAAAAATGCATCGCCCCATTGCCAGACCCAAACAGGGTGCGTGACCATCTGCCCTGATTCGTATCCAATGCGTAAACGCACTGCGCGCTGAATTCTTTCTTCTAGAGCTCCAGGATCAATTCCTGCCCATTCTTCCCGCAATTGATCGATGCTCTTCATTTCTTTTACACGGACCTGCACATCCAATCGCTTCTCACTCGTGACGGATGACCCTTGAGTTGGGAACTCATGCCATTCGCCGAGTAGCGCCCCTGACTCCACAATTCCTTGCCAGCGCAACTCTGTTGAAGGAGATTGCATTGAAGCAAGTGTTGCAAGTATGGAGTGCCCTAAATTTGTTCCGTTTTTATCTGCTAAACCGGTATCTCCGCTGTATTGATTGCGTGGTGAAAGATCACCAGATGCTCCTTGAAGAAATAGCATCGGCACTTTTGTAGTTGACTGAACAATTTCGCGAGCCTCGCCCACATAGTCAGGCGAAATTGCTCTGTTATCCCATGCAAGGGTTGTTGGATGACAGGCATAGTTAGCAATTGTGGCAACAAGTTTGCCGTTCTTATCACTGACCCGACCCACTGCCAATGTGTCATCTGCAACTATGTCTGGATTAAATGCGACTACCTCATGCGAACCACATGGTAAGTCGCGGTTAATTGCTAAATCACATTTTCCGTAGGCCCATGTCACATCAACATCAGCAATATTTTTTGCTGCTTCCTTACATGCTTTAACGGTGCCTGCGATTATCTGCTCAATAAATCCAGGGACAAGTTCATGGCCATCTTTTTTAGACCGATGGATACATGGCAGTGGCGTTGAGTGCGAATGACTCGAGCTGAAAAGTAGTTGATCCTTATCAATTCCCAGTTGCGAGGCAATCTGAGAGAGCATATTTTCTGCACATTCGACGCAACCTAAAACACACAAATCAATTCCAGCGATGAAAGATTTCTTTCCGGATGAATCCTCACGCGCAAGCACGGTCACAAAAAGTCCAATGTGAACAGCTTCTGACCTAGATACTTTGCTAGCACCCCAAACTCCAGACTCAATCCCAACAGGGGGCGTTACATCAACTTGTGCAATTCCTATCTTGAGGGCACTGAGATTCTCACGCCATGTAGTAGTAGAGGGAGTTAATTTCGCGTTTGGTGATTGCGTCGATGCCATTGCGCCTAATGCCTTTCGTTGGTGATCAACATTTCACTTCCACCCAACCACCGACATAGTTCTATGTCAATGACAGAGTACGAATGACTCATATTTTGTTCGTTGCTTCCGAACGAAATCGAATAAGCACATAGAGAGACATCATCAGCGCCATAACAGCGCCAAATAGCACCGCAGTTCTAGGAGAGAATTGTTGATTAACCCAACCAAGAATGGGCGCACCCAATGCAATGAGAGATTGCCAAGTGAATATGTAAACGCCCCACGAACGCCCATAGAAAGCGGGATCTGCGTATGTGCGCATGGATGCATTACCCGAAATATTCACACCCATGGAGCACCAGCCACAAATAAACAAAGCGGCAGCAAAAGTTGAATAGTTAGGAGCAATACCTGCCAGAAACCATGCCCCCGTCATTAATAAGGCCCGAAAGCCGATGAGTTTTATCGTGGGCATGGATTTGCGCCGCGAAAATGAAAGTGCTCCCAGCACTGCGCCGAGTGCAAATATTGAACCTAGCGCACCGAAAGATGCAGCGCCTCGTGCAAAAGTTTCCTTCGCCATCATCGCTGAAGTTATCTGCATATCTTGTCCCCACATTGCGAGGAATGAAACTGCAACAATGGACATCAACAATTCGGGTTTATGCATGACGTGTAAAAAGCCATCTCGTATCTTTGCTTTAGCTTCAACGCTTCGCCCCAAGGCTTTTATCATGTATTCAGATGGCCTAATTTGAGCGACGGAGAGGAATACAAATACATAGGTCAAGGCGTTAAAAATAAATGATGGGCCTGTCCCAAAAGCTTCAATGAGTACCCCTGAAAGTATTGGCCCAATCAATCTACCAACATTGATATTTGCTGAATTTAAACTTGTTGCGTTAGGTAGATCTTCATCCCCAACCAAAATGATGTAATAACTTTGCCGAATGGGGCCATCGATGGCGTTGGTTGTTCCTAGTAAAAATGCTGACAGAGCAACGTTCCACACATTTGCATGATGCGTAAGTACTAAGACACCAAGAACTAATGCGATGAGTCCACCTGCAGCATTGCATCCCATCAGTGCTTTTCGCCGATCGAGTCGATCTGCAAGTGAGCCACCGAATAAACTAAAGAAAAATCCCGGTAAGAACTGTGCACTCACAACAATCCCTAGCGCTTGTGCGCTATTTGTTAACTCTAAAACCAACCAGTCTTGAGCAATGCGGTGGGCCCATGTGCCAACGCTAGAAATTGTTGATCCTATATAAAAAATTTTGTAATTGCGGTGCTTAAAGGATGAAAAAAACATCACTCCTCCTCACCTGCTTAATAGAGACATAAAACTATGAAAATTGGCTTTAGAAATCCTTACCAAGGGGTGCGAGGCTACCTAGCAATCCAGGTCTGGGAAAGGCGCTAATGAGAGGGCGTTAAACCAGAATCCACGCCTACCTAGGTTCGGAGCAACCGAACAAGTCTATTGACACCTGGGGTTACCTCTTCGAGACTTAGTACCCCCTCGGAGAGGCGCTCTGCCTCACTAGCAAAGGAAGTATCAATGGCAATTCGCAAACTACGTAACTGGATTGTTCCAGTTGCAGTGTTATCACTTGCGGGAGCGCTGCTTGTTGCAGTTCCTTCAGCAAATGGTGCAACAGGAGCTTCTTGTACTCTCAGAACTCCTACCGCTTCAGCGCAATGCGACTTAATTACTGTCGCACTTGTTAACAAGGTTGTCACACTTGATCCAACATCAAGTGTTCGCACAACTAACCAGAATTACATCACCAAATTCTTAGTACAAGGCGCTCTATGGCGCGTTGCATCAGATGGCAAGCCAAAGTATGACTTGGTTGCCTCTCATACAGTTGCAGCTGATGGTCTGACATGGACAATCAAGATGAAATCTGGAATTAAATATTCAGATGGCGTTACACCTGTAACTGCAGATGATGCTGTCTTTATGTGGGACTTGCTCAAGGCAGCTCCACCTCCAGTATTTAGCGCAGTGAAGTCATTCACTGCACCAGATGCTTCAACTCTCGTGATTACTTTGAAGTCTAAATTTGCTGAGTTGCCATACGCACTCTCAAGTATTTACTTCTTCTTAAATCCACGTTCAAAGGCAGAAGGAAATGCCGATTACTGGAAGAACCCACTCAGTGCCGGTCCTTACAAGATTAAGTCTTGGACACCTGGCAATGACGAATTTCTTGTAGAAACAAACCCTCAGTACTGGGCAGTTCCTGCAGTAAAGTCAATTCGTTTCCTTGCAGTTCCTGATCCTGTAACACGCGTTATTGCTCTTAAGCAAGGCACTATTGATTATGCCTTCGACTTGCCTGCAGCAATTGCTCGTGGACAGCTCAAGGCAACTTCAACATTCCGTGGAATTCCTGTAAAGCTACAAGGAACTTTCACACTCGACTTTAACCTTCGCAGCATGACCGATGGCAAGCCATGGCGTGACGTGAAAGTACGTCAAGCGCTATCAATGGCAATCGATCGCAAGCAGATGGGTGCTGTTGCATTCTTCGGAGATGTAAAGCCAGGATGTTCCATTACTTGGGCATCAAGTGACTATGCAATCTGCAAGAACCCAGATGGACTCAAGCAGAACATTGATGGTGCAAAGGCACTTCTCAAAGCTGCTGGTTACGAAGCTGGTTTCCCAATCAACCTCACCGTATTCAACCGTCCAGGTTGGTCTGATGCGGCAGCACTAATTGCAGCTGACTGGAAGAAAATTGGCGTAACAGCCACTGTTATTCCTCAAGCAGATGCAGTTGGATCGGCTGCTCAATCATCCGGTGATTTCCAAGTGCAGTTCTCTGGAGCAACAGGCCAGATTGCAACTTTGATCTTGCGCACCTACTACGGCAAGACTGGTGCTTGGACTGTATGGGCAGGTTCTGGATCAAATGATGCATGGATGGATGACATCGATGCAGCAGATCCAGGTGAGAAACGCGCCTTAATTGGCAAAGTTGAACAAGCCATGTGGGATGAGTCAGCACATATTCCTCTAGGACAACGCTCGGTTTATGGGGCAACTCGTTTACCTGCGAACATCTTCCAGAACGTTGCTGGAAATGACACTTACTATGTAAAGCAGACACCAGCGCTTTCATAAGTTATCCAAGGGAAAATGAATGAGGTGGGGCCAGATTTTGGGCCTCACCTCATTCATTCCAGTTTTGGCTTAATATCAATTCATTGGTTAAATGGATGAGTAGAGTTTTAGACTTGTTACTCGTTTAGTCTTGTTACTTGCTTAGAGCCTGGAAGGGGAATCTGGTGACACAACTGCCGACAGATAAAAAAGAAGCAGAAACTAAAGATCGCAACCGATTAGCCCTTCGCAGAATGTTTCTCGGACGCATCGTCAGATCCCTAAGCGTAAGTTTCTGGGTAATGGTCATCGCGTTTTTGATGATCCGATTGAGCCCCGGAGATCCAGTTCGAATTGCACTTGGCGCAGAAGCTACAGAAGCAGCCGTGACAGAAATGCGTCATAAACTAGGTCTTGATACAAGTATTTTTTCTCAGTTCTATCACTACTTCACTGGGATTTTCCACGGAGATTTAGGAATGTCATTCTTTTCAGGCCTTAGTGTTACAAATGTAGTTGGAACACATTTGCCAGTAACGTTAATGATTATTGGGTTGTCTATCGGGCTTGGCATCATCTTGGCAATTCCCATTGCACTCTTCGTCGCTTTGAGTAAGCACCAATTAGCAACGTACTTATTCCGTGCATTCACATCTGTTTCACTTGCGCTGCCAGGATTCTTCCTCGCACTTGTCGGTTTATTATTTTTTGGTACAACTCTTAATTGGGCACCAGCTGCTGGTTACACAGGCGCGTTCCCCGGCAATTTACATTTCCTTTGGCTTCCGGCCGTAGTCAACTGTGGTTCGTTAGTGCCAGTTCTATCGCGCGTGCTCCATAGCTCTTTAATGGATACTCTCGACGAAGAATTCGTTGAAACAGGCGTCATTCGTGGAGTTCGTAAAATTCGTTTCTATTGGTCATACATGCTCAGACCGTCTCTAGCACCCACAGTAGTTTTGTTGAGTTACATGGTGGGCGTCATGATTGGCGGCACTGTAATCATGGAAACAATTTTCTCGCTTCCAGGAATCGGTCGCGAACTCATTACTGCAGTTGATTCTCGAGACTACCCCGTCGTACAGGGTGTTGTCATGATTTTTGGACTTATCGTTGTCTTCTTCAGTTTCATTGGAGACTTACTGGGGTACCTATTAGATCGACGGGTAACTCTCTCATGAGTAATGCTAAAACTAAAAAGAAGAGACAAATCCGCGAAGGTTCATTCGGTTTATATGCCGGATTCGGGATGATGGGATTACTTATCCTTGCAGGACTCATCGTTCCACTCATAAGTAAGTATGACCCTAACCAACCAGGTTTAGTACCGATGTCCCCACCAGATGGCAAAACGTTCTTTGGTACTGACTTGCTTGGCCGCGATGTCTTTACACGTGTTTTTGATGCCGTATTTATCGATCTCGGCACAGCACTCGTTGGAGTTTCAATTCCTCTCATTGTCGGAACCATTATCGGCACATTGCTTGGAATTTCTAAGAATAAGAAAATCAATACATTGGTGGGGTCAATTATCGATGGAATCAACGCATTCCCATTCTTAATCTTCGTAATCGCCCTCATTGCCTTCATTGGTCCAGGTGTCAAAAGCATTATCTTGGCACTTTCATTAGTGAACTGGGCAAGGTACGCGCGTATCGCAAGAACGCGAGCCGTTGTTGTGAATCAACAAGGCTACGTCGAGGCTGCAAGAATTCTTGGTTTTTCAAAAGTCAGAATTCTTTTTAAGCACATCATCCCAAACGTTTCTTCCGAGACTCGGGCATACGCGCTTAGCGATTTCATCATTGTCATCATTGCAGTTGCGGCACTCTCATTCCTCGGAATGGGTTCTCCACCTCCGCAAGCCGAGTGGGGTGCAATGATTCGAGATGGTGCGCAAATTTTGACACTTGCTTGGTGGCCAACAATTTTCCCAGGTTTAGCACTGTGCTGGGCAGGTGTTTCAGTTGCTTTTATCGCTGAAGGATTACAACGTCGCCTTCGTGAGGTAAATACAAAATGACGAATACAACTAAGAAATTACTGCAAGTCGCTGACTTGCAGATAGGAATTCCGCATCCACGCCGCGAAACGCTGGTGATCGTTAACAAAGCGAGTTTTGATGTTGGGTACGGTGAAATGGTTGGAATCGTTGGTGAGTCAGGCTCTGGTAAAACTATGGTCTGTCGAAGCATGATTGGCACGCTAGAACGTCGTGGAGCAAAAGTACTTGCTGGACAAGTTCTCTTCGAAGATCAAGATCTCGCACACGCCAGCGAGGCCACATGGAAAAAATTGCGTGGAAAAGCGATTGGTTACGTCCCTCAAAGCGCACTTGCTGGACCCAATCCTGTCTTAACAATTGGCGCACAACTTTCTGAAGCTCTAAAAAAGAGCGACACCAAGGGAACAATTGCCGAGCAATCTAAGGCTCTCCTTGACCTTGTAAAAATTCGCCGAATTGATACCGTCATGAAGCAATATCCAAACCAGCTTTCAGGTGGAATGCGCCAACGCGTCATGATTGCTTGCGCACTTGCAAGTAGCCCTAAATTGCTTATCGCAGATGAACCAACAACAGGTCTAGATGTAACGGTCCAAGCCCAAATCATGGTGCTTCTCAAAGAGATTCGCAACGATTTCGGAACTGCAATTATTTTGATTTCACATGACTTGGCTCTCATTGACGATGTGTGCGATCGTGTTGTGGTAATGCACGCAGGAGCAACTGTTGAAGTTGGATCAGTAGCAGAGATGACATCTCCACGCCATCCATACACCGTGGCACTTAATCAATCTCGAATTGATATCGCAGTTCCTGGCAGTGAACTAGTAACAATTTTGGGTAACGCACCTTCTGTTGGGCAATGGCCAGATGGTTGTCGCTTTGCTGGGCGATGCACAATTGTTCAAAATGATTGCACGAGCGGAGACCATCCCCCACTATTTGGTGATCGTGGTGCGCATCAAAGTGCTTGCTTGCATGCTGACTTATTGAAGGGACGATGATGACACATATCATTGAAGCAAGAGATGTCAGCGTAACTTTTGGTTCTGGTGCAACAAAAGTAGAAGCAGTCAAGAACGTTT
>Ga0209297_1000398_pt1 | contig 28326 bp, 17 predicted proteins | sample S_130805_MF_Meta_FD_187322 | JGI IMG/M metagenome (GOLD analysis project Ga0209297, IMG submission 187322) | Freshwater microbial communities from Lake Simoncouche, Canada to study carbon cycling - S_130805_MF_MetaG (SPAdes) (version 2) | ecosystem: Environmental > Aquatic > Freshwater > Lake ...
CAGATATTTATCAAATAAATAAAACAAATTAAAAAATAAGACATGGCTGATTTATTAATGAAAATGCCCTTTCAGTACGAACCTAAAAGAAAAAACAGGTTTATATTGACATTCCCTTCTTCTTTGGGGATTAACTCTTGGTATGTTGAGTCAACTACAAGACCTAAAGTTACAATTAAAGATGTTGAGATACCATTCTTAAACACTTCTACATATGTTGCGGGACGATTTAATTGGGAGTCCATGGATGTTACTTTCCGTGACCCTATTGGTCCTTCAGCGTCACAAGCGTTAATGGAGTGGGTTCGTCTACATGCAGAGTCTGTAACAGGACGTATGGGGTATGCTGCAGGATACAAAAAAGACGTTGACTTAGAAATGTTGGACCCAACGGGAGTTGCTGTTGAAAAGTGGATTCTTCAAGGAGTGTTCTTAACTAGTGTGGATTTTGATTCATTAGGATATAGTGAAGATGGGCTTATCACTGTTAAAGCAACGATGAGACCTGATAGATGTATTTTAGTATACTAATACAAAAATAAAAATAATTTTAAGAACCTCACTAACAAAGTGGGGTTTTTTTGTTTACATACACCATTAATCATTTATTTTTTAATAAAAAATTATTATGGATCAATCAGCAATTTATGGGCAACAAGATTTTAACTTACCACACGACGTTGTTAAGTTACCGTCAAAAGGGGTATTTTATAAACCAAAAAAAGAATCATTAAAGGTCGGGTATTTAACTGCCTATGATGAGAACATTTTAATGACAAGTGAAAATGTTAGAGATGGTTTAGTAATGACACTTTTAAAAAATAAAATTTATGAACCAGGGTTTGACGTGTTACAACTATTGGATACTGATGTACAGGCAATATTAATATTTTTAAGAAACACTTCATTTGGTTCCGATTATAACTATACCCTTATTGATCCATCAACAAAAAAACCCTTTGACATTACTTTAGATTTATCAGCATTAGACTTTAAAAAACCAAAATTTGACCCAGATGGCGAAGGGTATTTTACATTTAAATTACCAAAATCATTAAAAGAGGTAAAATGTAAACTTTTAACTGTTGGTGAGACTAATGATCTTGACAGACTTACTCAATCATATCCTAAAGGCATGGTAGCGCCTATAATCACAAAAAGATTAGAAAAACAAATCATATCCATTGACGGAGAAAAAAATAAAGAAATGTTTTCCCAATTCATAAACCAAATGCCAATATCTGATTCAAAAAACCTTAGAAAATTTTTAAGAGATTGTGAACCACAAATAGATTTGGAAAGAACAGTTATAGCCCCGTCAGGAGAAAAAGTTACTTTTGAAGTAGCTTTTGGGGCGGAGTTTTTTCGTCCTTTCTTCTCATTATAAACAAATACAAATGGATGAAATATTTTTTTTAGTTAAATATGGTAATTTCACATATAGTGACATTTATAAAATGCCAATTTTTGAAAGAAGATATTTTATTGATAAAATAGTTGAGTCTCACAAAAAATAAGTTTTTAATCTATTTATTAATAAAAAAATATTATGTTTTTATTTACTGACCCGACTCCTGATTTTACTTCTGAAGGGAACAAACTAACCGAAATGATTAATTCATTAGGTGCAGCATTAAAGAATAGTTTAAATGCGGATAACTTAATAGAGGATTTAACAGGAGCCCAAGGAATGGCGTTAAAACTCCAAAGATCAATTGGAGGGGTTGCGGTAAATGCCCAAGGATTTAGAGACACCATGTTATCGGCATGGAAAAACACTCAAGAACTTAATGCAACATTTACTGATGTAAAAGAAACTGTAGAGGGGGTAGCCGCTTCTATGGGAAGGATGGTTCTTTTTTCTGAAAAACAATATGAGATAACAAAAGACATTGGTGGAGTTAAGGTAAAACAACTACAATCAGAATTAGAATATATGGTTCAGTTTGCAAAGGCAACTGGAATGGCAGAAAAGGACGTTGGGACAATGGTTGGTGAACTATCAAGATTTGGTGGGACAATGGTTGATAATATTGCATATATGTCCGAGTTGGCAACAAGTGCAAGAAAATCTGGACTAGACGCTAAAACCTTTACCACTGAAGTTGGTAAAAATATGAAGTTAGTCAGTGGGTTCGGTTTTAAGGCGGGTAAAGAAGGTTTAGAAAAAATGGTTAAACAAGCATCAATGTTAAGAACCACAATGGATGGAATTGGTGCTAAAGGTTTTGCTGAAAATTTATTAGATCCCGAAAAAGCAATTGAGGCGGCGGCTAGTATGCAAATGTTAGGTGGTGCGGTTGGTAAATTAGCCGATCCATTCCAACTAATGCATATGGCACAAAGTGACATGGCAGGGTTACAAAAAGAATTAATAAATTCAACTAAAGCTGCGTTTACATTTAATAAGGCAACAGGTGGGTTTGATGCCTCAACTGAAGATTTATATAGATTAAGAGAACAAGCAAGAATAACAGGACAAAATTTTGATGAACTTCTTCAATCAGGTAAAGAGGCTGCAAAAATGGATTTCCTTAAAGATAAATTTGGTTTAGGGGATATGGATGAAGATACCCAAAATTTAGTTGCTGGACTATCTCAAATTGGTAAAGGAGGGAACGTTGTTGTTGATATACCAGGTTTTGGTAGAATTGAAGCGGATAATGCTGAACAAATGAAAGCTCAGTTAGATCAAACCAATGTACAACAAGCACTCAAAGATTATCAAATAAAGGCATCACAAACAGAAAAAGACATCGCAGTTTCACAATTAACCGCAACAGAAAAACAAGCGGCTGACGTTCAAGCAATTAGAAACGCAGTTATTCTTGGAATGGATCCAAGTAAAAGAAATGATTTATTAAACAAATTGAACAAAGGTAGTGAAGATATGCGTAAGATTTACGTGGATATGACAGCTGCGGGTCAGGATACGGTAGTTGCTGCGGCTGAAACAGGAATCCAAGGAGTATCAAATAAAGCCGCGGACGTTAAAGAAAAATATGGGTTTGGTACTGTTCCCGATTATACAAAACAACAAACATTTACAGATAAAATAGAAAAAATATTTAAATTAAAAGAAGACCAAACATCAACAGATACTGGAGTAGTGGTTGATACTAACGATTTATTTCTTCCGGGTGAGGGTTCAGCTCCAAAAGTAATGACAAAAGATACCCTATATAAAGGTATTGTTGGTGATCAAATTATGATGGGAACAAATCTAGATAAAGCATTATCACAAGGAGGTGGCGGTGGAAATGTTATGGGTGGTAAATTAGATATCAATATAAATGTTGGGGGTAGTGTAAATGGGGATGGAGGGAACATATCCAAAATTTTTGAAGACCCTAAAGTACAAAAACAAATAATGGATACTGTATTATATAAGTTAGAGGCGTACAAAAAACAACAAGGTGTAATCGCATAAAAATAAAAATTTGTCTATTTATATAATAAAATAGAGTGAATGGAAAGTCCGTTATCGTTTAATTCAAGTGAGAATTTTAGAAAAAAATTACTTCTAAGAAATTTACCACCATATAAAGTAGAAAACTCATTCTCTACTGGGGATGTTCCTGCAACAAATGATTTTCTAATTTTAGATTACGCTATCATAGATTCTCCAAAAATTGAAGTTGTTGGTGATGTTCAAGAAAAAATTCTTTATACTAAAAACCAATACACACCTGAAAACAAATCCTATTATGGTGATGTGGTACAAATAAATTTAAATTTAGGTACCAAATCTAATGAGGGGGAATATGGATACCCAGATAGTGTTGGAAGTAATTTAGAAACCATAGGTGATAACCAAGAAACCTTACTGTTTGTTAAAAATTTATATGGACCTACAGGTTTAGGTACAAATTATGGTGATACTGTAACTATTAACACCACATTACTTGGTAATGCTAATTTAGGTAATTACGGTTATCCACTAACTATAGGTAGTAAATTAGAAATAATAGGTGACAATCAAGAAGTAGTTCACAAAGTTAGAAACGTATATAAACCATTTGGTTTAGGTGATTTTGGTAACACCGTATGGTATATCAATAACGATAAAAATATTCTAACTATGGGGAATGGTGAATACACCATCGACGATACCACTAATAGTTATCTATATCAAATTGGTAACACACAAGAAGTTTTTCATAAATTAAAAAATCTTTATAAACCTACAAGTCCCGATGATTATGGTAATACTGTTTACTCGATTAATAATGATCAGACTATATTAAGTACGGGTAGTGGAATATATAATATAGATGATACAACTAATAGTTATTTATATCAGATAGGTAACACTCAAGAAGTATTTCATAAATTAAAAAACGTTTACAAACCATCATCCTCACTAGATTACGGAAATACCGTTTGGTATATTAATAATAACCAGTCTATATTAACAACAGGTAGTGGGTTATATACGATAGACGATACGTTTAACAGTTACCTATATCAAATAGGTAATGTTCAAGAGACAGTACTAATAGTTAAAAATAAATATTCTCCTGAGAATAGTACGCAATACGGTAATAGTCGTTATGATATAAATAATGTTTTAACATTAGGATCTAACGAAGGTAATTATAATTTTTGGGATACGTTTGGTAGTGATTTAGAAACTATTGGGGGGGAGACTAAAATAACATTAATAGTTAAAAACATATATAGACCTGAAGGTGGGCAAAGCGAAACGGAAGTTTCACCATTTGCGTTTATTCCAAAACCAATCCAACCAAGAGGTAACTATAACTACGGAGATACAATAAATAGTGATTTATATCAAGAAGGTAAAGCTGATAGACCAATACTTATCGCTACAAATCAGTATGGTCCTCAAATCATAGATAAAGACTCTGTTATTATTAATCAAAATTACCAAACAAAAACTAATGAAGGTGAATATGGGTTTCCTGATACTATTGATAGTGAATTAGAAAATGTTGGAGATGTTGAGGCGAATGATGCTTATATAATAAACAAATATGTTACAGGTAACGGTAAATACCCAATATTAACAATAGACGATTTAGAAATACCAAATACGGGATTACCATATGCAAATTCTGATAACACGTTTATATTTCTACCTTCTACATATAGTCCTGCAAGTATACTAATAAGTAATGATCCAAGTGGTTCTGATGGTAATTTATCACAAGATTCGGCACTTGCAAATCTTGCAGCAAAACAACTACAAAAAGAATTTAAACATAGAGTAGCGTTAGAATTATTACAACAAACACTTGGTAGGGTAAATTTATTAAATTCTCAGGTTAACCCTGATACGGGGCAAATATCTGCAGAACCAAACTTAGATCCGTTTAACGCTCTTGGTATATTATCAGGACAAATACCTATAATATCTAGAAACTACTCAATTACTAACCCTGATTTATTTTTAGGACAAGCAATAAACTTTGCTGCTAAATTGGCGGGTACCTACTCACCGTATTCTTACATTCCCGGTGAATATTTTGATTATCCCGATAAGAAGGGTTCTTCAATATATAATAACCCACTTTCAGTAATTGGAGGGGCAATAGGTGGGGTATTTAGGATGTTACAACCTAAGAACCAATCGGCGTCTGAATTATTTGTTGAATTTACATCAGTCGCTACAAGGGATTTATTGTATGATCAGTTAAGGTTAAATAATTTTAGACCTGATTATAAAATTGGTAATAATCTTTTAGCCCCACAAGGAAAATATTACATAGGGAATAGAAAATCATCAATTACTGAGATAGTTTCCCCCGATGGTGAATTACCTGAAAGTAAAATTAAAGGTATTGCAACAGACAGAAGTGCGGTGTTTTCGTACGGTAAAGTTGGTGAGGAATATGAAGGTACAAAAATAAGTGGAATATATAGTGGATTAAATAGTCGTCCATATTTTGACGGATTAAACGGTGTACAGGCAGGATTTACTTGGATTTCTAAAGCAGGTAGAGGTGGTAAAAATTATATATTACCTGGCGATTTTGCTGGACCTGGAGGAGAATCGTTTAAAGATGCTAGTAAATATAAATTTTCAGACATTAGTTCAGTGTACCAACCAACAAAGTCCACTAACTACGAATTTACGGAAAACTCAATATTAGACGTTACACAAAAATTAATAGATGCTGGAAACCGATCATCAAACAAACTCCAACACGTAGGTAATGCAATAAATCAAGTATCTAAAGTTTTTAATGATGGGTATATTGAGTTAACTAAGGGGTCAAGAGTTGTGAGATACACAACAAAAACATCGTTACCTAAAGAGGATAGAACCGCAACAGCAAAGGGGTATGAGTATTGTAGGGTATTTACTAAAGATCGTCCATACTATTCACATGATGAGTTACAAAAAACCGATGGTATAACAACGTCGGGTCGTAAATTTACAAATTCAGTGTTGGATAACACATTTAATTTAAATATTGCGCCTTGGAAAGGAAATGAATCAACAAATATTCAAGGAGGTAAGGTAAAAAAATATATGTTCTCATTAGAAAATTTGTCTTGGAGAACATCAAATAGACCTGGATATACGTATGAAGATTTGCCTGATTGTGAAAAGGGTCCAAATGGGGGTAGAATTATGTGGTTCCCACCATACGATTTAAATTTTGACGAATCAATTAATACTAATTGGACGGATAATACGTTCTTAGGGAGACCTGAACCAATATATACGTATAGTAATACAACAAGAAAAGGTAATGTAAGTTGGAAAATTATTGTGGATCACCCATCTATTATGAATGTTATTTTAGATAGAGAGTTAGAAAATTTAACACCTGAATCTGAAATAACAAAAGTTTTAGATTCATTTTTTGCGGGATGTACTAAATATGATTTATATGATTTAGTTAAAAAATTCCCAATGTTTACACCTAACGATGTTTTTCAAGTAATGGAAGAAATTATCTATCCCGAAGACATAATAACAGTTACTGAAATGTTACCTAATGAGACTGTTGAAAACTTGGTTGACGAAGATGTTATACCAAATCCAACTCCAACACCAATACCAAATCCAACGCCAACACCTACAGGATCAACTATAGATGTGTTTACCGAACCACCAGAACCGGAAGTATTAAAGTTTACTGAATCTATATTTTTCTTTCATAATGATTTTCCAAGAGTAAAATCACCAACAGAAACAACTAAATCAAGTAAACCTTATGATCAAACACTTACGGCATATAAGGCATTAAAAGACGAATATTTAAGCACGGGGGGTAGTGATGGTGTAAGAAACTTTGGTAAAGCTAGAGATAAGATAATTAAATATGGAGACGCAACATATGTTAACTACACTAATTATATATTAAGCGGGAGCGATGAACTAAAAGAAAAATATTTAGACAGTTATATTGATACAAGAAAAGATTCGATTAATGAATTTTTTGGTTATATAGATTCAGAATTTGAAGAAATTAAGAAATTTTTAACCCAAGTTTGTATCGCAATTAAACAAGGAGGTAAAGTTAGTTTTACTTTAAAGGCGTCCGCATCTGCCGTAACTAATGTCTCGTATAACGTAGATTTATCAAAAAGAAGAAATGACTCGGCATTACAATACATTTTAAGTTTTGAGTATGACGGGGTAAAATTAAAAAATGAATATAACAAGACGTTACTTATTACAACAGTTTCTGAGGGTGAAACTGCAACCATACTTGATCCTAAATATAAATTTATAACATGTGGTAAAGACTTTAAAAGTGATAGTAATGAAGGTACCGTTTCAGTAAATGCTATGGCGTGTAGACGTGTTAGAATACTTGATGTAAAACATGAGGCGCCACCACAGGTAGATATTGAACAACCACCTAGCACCCAAACAAATGATAACCCACCTAATGAGGAGGTATTTACAGAACCTGAAGAAAATCCGGGAAGTGGTAGTACCACAACTTCAGGGAGCCCAATCAATAATCCCGCTGGTTATACAACAACAAGACAAAAACAAGACCCTATAGTAAAAAGAACTACCCAACCAAGGCAAGACTTAACCAAAAGACTTGCAAGAAAATTATTAACCGAGTGTAATTATTTTGAATTAGTAAAACAAAGAGACCCTATGATATATGATGGTTTAAAAAGTAAACTTAAACATTTTCATCCGGTTTTCCATTCAATAACTCCCGAAGGTTTAAACGCGAGATTAACGTTTTTACAACAATGTATGAGACCGGGAGACACGATACCTACAGTATCAAAAGACGGCGAAAACACAAAGTTAATTTACAACGATGTAACAAATAGTGTATTTGGTGCTCCACCAATATGTGTTCTAAGAATTGGGGATTTCTTTCATACAAAAATAGCGATAGACTCATTAAGTATTAAATATGAAGATGCAAAATTTGATTTAAACCCTGAAGGTATTGGAGTACAACCAATGATTGCGGACATTAGTGTTAGTTTTAATTTTATTGGTGGACATGGATTAGCAGCACCAATTGCTAAATTACAAAACGCATTATCTTTTAATTACTACGCAAATACTGAAATCTATGATGAAAGGGCTGACTCTACTGAGGATGCGACATCACAATACGATGCTGAAATCTTAGCCGACATAAAAGATCAGTTAGGTATAAAAGATGACCCTGTAAAACAAAGAACAAATGACGCCGGAGATACGATAGGGGCTATAAAAACAAACTCATATGATTTAAACACACAAAAGGCTTACGGGACAATATCATATCAAGATATTATGAAAACATTAGCCGATCAAACAAAATCGTACGCTGACACTACAATTACCAATTTAGAAAAAATTAATGAAAATTATTTATTAGGGGGACTTTTAATGTCAACAAAAGATAGGAAATTCACTGATGGGTTATTTGACTATTTAACAGGTAACACAACAAACACTGCAAATATATACGGTAAATCAGAATCAATACAAAATAAAATTGAGTTACTAGTAAAAGAAGCAAAAAACGATGTTGATGATGGAACGTGCCCTTTATTACCTGAAGTACAATACCAAAATTTTGCAGATTCAGATATAAGAAAAATAAAAAGACAAATTAAAAAATTAATTGATGATAGGGGTTCCGTACTTTTGGCGTTATTAGAAAATTGTAATACAACAATCGCAAATGAGGAATTAAAATTAATCAGTACAATTGATAAATTAAATTTTGTAACAAGTGCTAATGACGGTTATATCGCTAAAAACGGTAGCGTCGTTATGTATACTTTAAGTGGTGGTACAGGAGTTGATCCGTCAAGTGTTGGTGTGACCGACACCTATTCAGAACTTGTACAAGATTTCTTAAAAATACGTTCAGATTTAAATGAATACTATAACAAACTATACGAAACAAAAATTATTGCTTCAGGGGATACGGATTCGTTTAATAATACGTTTGTGTTTAATACATATATTGCGGATAATCCATCATCTACAACACCACCTGAGAATAGATTTTTTATGTTATTTGGAAAAGACATCGCTTTAGATGCTGAAGGGTTTAGTAATGATGTTGTTGATAATGGATTGAAAAATGAAGACACCCAAACAAAAGATAATTGGAAGACATATTTTGGACAAACATTTTATGTTGAGAATACAGGTTTAGTAGATAGTTATAAAAAATCAAAAACTAACGTTGATAATAGATTTAAGTCATTCAATGACAATTTCTATAAAAATAAATACAACACCTATAATCCATATAATAAGGAAAAAACTAGAATTTTAAATTATGAAACTCAGAACCCTATTAATCCACCTAATGACGCTAATTTAAAAGAGGTGTGGTCGGATCAAAACTCACAGTGGGATAAATTTAATTTGAAAAAAACATTTAATTAATATGCAATATTATGATAGATATGGTAATTTTTTAATTAATGGTAAACAAACCGTAGTACCATTTTTAAGTTTACCTGCAAGATCGTCAGATCAAAGATATATTTATAGAAAAAATCAAAGTAGGTTAGATAAAGTAAGTTACGAAAAATATGGAGCACCGTATTTTGGTTGGTTAATAATGATGGCAAACCCACTATATGGTGGATTAGAGACGAATATACCTGACGGAACAATATTAGTTGTACCTTTTCCGTTAGTTGCCGCCCTGCAAGACTACAAATCTGCCTTGGATACACATATTTTTTATTATGGCAGATAAAAGACTAAAACAAACAAAAAAAATATTTGTTGAAACGGAGTATGATAATATAATCTTAGTAAACCCAAATCAAATTTACGACGAGAATAATCAGGCAGCCGCAAGATTGGTGGATCATGAAGATTTAGTTTATTATGCGAACTTAGAAACATTTATAATCCCACGAACAAAATTGGCGATAGGTGAGTCATTTGATTCGCCAGTTGTTAATACAACCGTTGCAACATTATTTCAAGGGGATGACGATTTAAAAATAAACTTTTTAAAACCAAAAGGTAAGACATCGTTTGACACTAGTTGGTCTGATCAATTAACAGGGTTTGAATCAAGATTAGGTAAGGGGGCAAATCAAAAAACCGAACAAGTCGTAACCATTGACGGTAAATCAAGATTTAAAAATTCAATTACAAGACACGAAGATACCCAAATGTTGGGTATTAAATCAATTAGGGTTAATGTTAAAGGGACAGGGGTTCCTGAAGTTAACATTGAAATGACAGACATACAAGGAAGGACTCTTTTTGAACAAGGGGACAGTTCTATATATTCTGCATTCTTTAATTTTCCATACCCATTATTTTATTTAACACTAAAAGGGTATTACGGAAAGGCGATTAGATATCGTTTATCTTTATTATCCTTTAACGCTAGATTTGATTCAAACACCGGAAATTATGATATCAGCTTAAAACTTGTTGGTAAGTTTACTGCACTATTGTTTGATACACCTTTACAATACGCGGTAACTGCCCCTAAAATGTATAATACTGAAATCACATATAGGGATAACAGTAACAATACGTTACAAACAAAAAACACATATAAGGGTAGACAAAAATTAGATGAGGTTTATGAAATATATAAAAGAAAGGGGTTAATACCCGACGATTTTCCACAACTATCTATAGATGAGTTTAAGTATAGAGTTGAAAATTACGCAACTAAACTACAACAAGATGCTGAAAAAAATGGAGATTTTACACAATTAAATGACATACAAGATTATAGAGAGACTCTACAAGCATTAAGAAAAAGTGTTTACACAAATTCTGTAGATAAATTCTTAGATAAAAGTAGTTTCTATGTTAGTGGGGATCAAAAATTAATTTATTACCCATTTAAAAAAGATATTGAAGACCAAACAAAAGAAGATTATAAAACAAAAATTGAAGAAAGGATTAAATATTATTTAGATAAATTAAATAATAATAAAACTTTTGGTAAAGGGGGTAAAAAAGAAATACCATTAAAAATAAAAAATAAAAATGACGTATTAAAAAAATTAAATTTTGAGGCGTGGTTTAATAATTCTAACGATTTACAAAACACTTATTTTGAAAGGTTTAAAAAACCTGTAGATTTATCGACTGAACAGGGAAAAAATGATTTTGAAAAATTTAAGTTAGATGAGGATAAAAACAAACTACTTAAAGAAAAAGTATTAAACGAAAAAAAAGAATGGGTTGATGATGATACCACTTATTTTGTTTTTGGTGATAAAACAGTATCTGATGGATCATATGTTCCTAATAGTTTTTTAGATGATATTGATGATGCTGAAAAAACTTTAACAACAAATGAGGAGGTAATAGAAAAAGAACTTTCCCAAATATTGGCGGATAGAGCATTAAAAAACCCATCACAAGGAGGGTTAGGATTTAAACCGACAATAAGAAATATTTTTGCTATTATTTTTGCAGGTGCAGATGCATTTTATAGGTTAATGGAAGACACCCACCAAGCCGCTTGGGACGTAAGGGAGGAGACTGCGAGATTATTGGCTGTAATACCACCTGATAAAAGTTTTTCAGTTGACGGACTCAACTCAATACAAACAGCTAGTGGAACGTTAGATAAAGATAATGTTATTTATCCTTGGCCGTTATATTTTATTAAAGAAAAACAAGCGGATGGTAGAGAACTATACACAATACAATATCCTGGTGACTCTAAAGTTATTAAACAAACAAAGGGGTATGATTATAGAATATGGCCGGAAATTGGTTTTGTTGAAGCATATTTAAAAGGAGCAACAGAAACATCTAAACCCACGTCTGCTAATGTATATAATAATTTGGCAGATTACAGTAGTTATGTTTCGGCTAACGCAATTGAATTCCCGTTTAAAACCGCACCATACCAAGATTTAGTTGCTATACCTTTCTTCTATGAATTATTTGAAAGAACATACTTATCTTCGTATTATACTAAATTTATTAATGAAGAAATATCTAAAAAACAAATTGATAAATTTTATGGAGATATTGAAAGTAAAAATATATCAAACTCTATCGGTAATAATATAGAATTAAATCAGATATTAAAAAATTATAAATTTAATTATAATGATTTTATTACATATCTTAAGAAGATATCAAATAGTGGGCAAGGTGAAAGTTGGCAAACATACATAAGAAGTAAATATAAGACTGAATATATTGATAATTTATTAAAATCAACAAACGACATATATAGTATTGATACATTATCTAATAGGTCTATAAAAATTTCGTCTGATTTAGAATTATCTAAAAATTTAAAAGAATATTTAGAAAGTACGGACTCGTCTAAACTTAGTTTTTTAGATACGTACCCATTCACTAATTTAAGTTGGGTTAGTGGAAACACATCTAACGGTAATACCGTAGGTAGCGTAGAACAATTCAATGACACGACAAAGACGTTTATTTATTTAGATGATAAAAAAACTATTGCAAGAATTAACGAGACTGAAAAATATACAAACCTAAGTTTATTAAGTGATTTTAGAACATTAAATAACAGCGCACAACCATACCTATCAACTACAAACTCACCGATTAATAGTCAGTTAGCCCTTAAAAATTTCTATAGTGGAAGGGAAATAAAAGATTTTTATATTACTGAGTCTTATGTTGATTATGGTAATTCATATTCAGGAAATGTTGGAACCCAAATTCAAACAACATCCTTACTTAATACCCCTTATTTTATTAACGCGTTAGTGAAGGGTGTTGATGAAAACAAAACAAACACAGATAACGCATTTACAACATTAGGGTATCTATTTTTAAATTCATTACCACTAATAACCACAAAAGAAAAAATAAAATCAATAGAGAATGATGTTGCGACTGATTTAGATTATTTAGCGTCAACACTTAAAAAATACTCAGCGGTACACCAAGTACCATATGCTTGGGTTTTAAAATATGGGTCTATATGGTATAGATATAAAAAATATGTTAATGAAAATGTAGACATATTAGATTCTGTTTGGAAGAATTTTGATTATGTTGGTTCGTACGATCCCGTAACTTCAGGATTAACAACGCAGTACACCATTCCTGATTATAGTGGTAATAGCCAAACTATGGTATTACAAAAAACTGAAAATTTCCCAATACCATCAGTACAAAGTAAAGATTTTATTGGTACGGGATTTTATCCTAAAGTAATAAACTCTGTCTATAATTTTGTTAATGGAAAAGATTTATTTACTGGATATACAACAAACGATTTTCAAAACGCATACAACGATAATAATTTTAGAGTAGGTAAGAATAACCAATCAAGTAGTTATTTAAATTTTGGGTTTGATACTTTAAATCCTGATAGATCACTACAAAAAACTAATTACTATAACTACGCAGAAAAAAGTGGTACAACACAACAGTATATTATGTTATTCCCTTCTATGGGGGGGATACCGATTGATCAATCAATTTATGAGTGTGTCAATTCTAATAACATTTTAACAAAGGAATTAATTAATAATAATTCATTATATAATGGTTCAGTAAGAAGTTTATGGTCGGCACCACACTTTGGGTATTTTGATAATAGTTTACTTAAAAAACCAACACCAACACAATATTTAAAGGCGATTAAATTAAATACCGACTCACAAACACCATTTGATTTAAAATCTGCACAATCGGAGTATGCGTCTATTGAAGAGATATTTTCAGTTTTTACTCCTGAAATGTTAGACAAATTTGAAGAACAATTTATTGGTTTTTGTAATTACAAACCATTATCTAAAAATTTAATATTAAAAGAGGAGATAATTGACCCATCATATACTAATAGTAATAAAGTTGCAAACATCGCACAAAAAAGATTATATAACCAATTATTAGGTTTATTTTTAGTTAATAAGTCTGGAATTACTTTTGTTAATGAGGATACCGATGGTAAAACATTGGCACAAAAACAAATGGCAACATTTACCTCATCCCTAAAAGAATTTTTAAATTTTGATTGTGTACTTAAATTAGGTAATCCAGGAAATTTTGATAGAAGATTATTTAACTCATTTTCAAACCTTAAGGAATTTGTCCCTGAATTTGAAAAATACACATTTAATCCATATATAAAAGGAACTCTTCCTGGTGATGGGACAAACGTTACGTTATTACAAAGCGTTACCCAAAATCAGGATGCTTGGAATACTCTAAGGACTTATTTAGGGTTCTCATCAATATATGGTATAGATTATCCGGGACAACCAAATCCCGTATTTCCTTCAACAACACCAAGTGCGACAGCAACACCAAGTGCGACAACAACACCAAGTGCGACAACAACACCTACATCTACAATAACACCATCAACCCATTACACTTTTCAGAGTTGTTGTTCACCAAATGAAATATTTAATGTCGTAATACCACCAAATACATCTGATGTTGTTACTACTGGCAGTACTTACGTGGAGGGTGAAGTTTATTATCTTGAATTGATGGAATCTTTTGTTTCAGGTTCTGGAAATTTTTGTGCGAGAAAAATAGCAAATACAACAACATTTAACCCACCAACCCAACCACAAACACTGTTTTTAATAAAAACATATACTTTGGATTTTGATGAATACCCATTTCCAAATGACGCGAATGCCGCGGTTAAATGTTTAACATATAAAATACCTAGTCAAAATTGTTTATCACAACCACAACAACAACAAAATTTAACACCACAACAACAATTACCTGCAAACCAACCACAACCTGTGGTTCCGTTGTCTGGAACGCCTAAATCTACTGTTGCTGATTTCTTTATTGATAACGATATTGAATTTACAAGTGATAATGTAATAAAAACATATCCACTTATAAGGTTATACTCACAAAAGAAGTTAGATAACCCAAATTTAAATAAACAAACATTTACAACATTAATAAATCAGTTTTTAACTGACCAAAAATCAATACAAGAAAAAATATTAAATCAAACATTTTTAAATTTAAATAAAGATTTAAATAATATAACAGTAAAAGATAATACAACAAATTCAGTTACTGGAGATGTTGGTAAGTTATCACTTTATAATACATTAAAGGGGTTTAACGATAAATGGATAGCGGGTTCCGATTTAAAATACGTCACGTTATTTGAGGACTTTTTATTTATGGACAGAGCAAATAGTGATATTGGTGACGTTTATGTGGTTGATGTAGATAAGATAGTAAAAAGATTAGATACTCAAACTAATCCTGATATGAATCTAATGACTGTTGTTAGTAACATTTTAGGAGATAACCAATTTATGTTTTTTGCCATGCCAGCTTACATAAATTTCTATGGTATACAAACTGCAATAAAAAATGGACAAGCAATAGATATTGAAATTCCTAACTCGTTATTTGGTACATACTTAGAAGTTGATTATACTAAGTCAAGTCCTAAGTTTTTATGCTTATACATGGGTAATCCTTCCGAATACCCAAAACCAAAAGAAAATTCATTTATTAGATTTGATGATGATAGTTTTGATTTAAGAATTCCTGATAACCCATTAAGAATATCAGACCCAAAAAGAGATTATTCTAAAACAAATAGGGTTGTAGGGTTTAGCGTTGATTTTGGAATACAAAATCAAAATATGTTTAAGAATTTAGATTTAGATATGTCTGAAATGAAAAACACTTCAGAGTCTTTTAAAGTTTTTGCTGATATTGGAGGTTCCGTGGCTGGTGATAAAGTCGCTCAACAATCCGTATCTATGTATAGTATTTATAAATCAAGATCGTATAGTTGTGGAGTTGAATCGATGGGTAATGTAATGATACAACCAACAATGTATTTTGTATTAAGACATGTACCTTTATTTTATGGTCCTTATTGGATATACGAAGTTGACCATAACATATCTGAAAATGGATTTACAACTAAATTTAAAGGAACAAGAATACCTAAATATAGTTTACCTAATGTAGATAATTTATTAATTAACGTTAATGAAAAAATATTACAGTCATACAAAGAAAAAATTAAAAAAACAAATACACCGACATCAGGTGAAACGATACTTAATACGGACCCAACAATAAAAACAACTAAAACGGGACTTGATAAGTGTAAGGAAATAACAAAATATACATCATTGCCATTTGTTGATGTAAAAAGAACACCAATAACCGATGAAGAGTTAATACCTATAATTAAAGCAGAAACAACAGATAGTAGAATAAGAGCATTACTTCATGGAATCGCGATAACAAGACCAATAAATTCTTATCAAGTTGATTTGTCGTTATTGAATTCAATAAATAATAATTTATATGAGATATCGACAGAAACAAAACATAATGGTAGTTTGGATATATATTTAAAAGAACAAATATGTGTAGACATATTAGGAACCTCTGTTGCGTTGGCTAGTTTTTTAGAGATATCAACACCTACTAAATTCATGGTATCTTTTTACCAATCAATTATCCCGTTAATAGAATCACTTAAAACTTTAAATGTTGATACTAATATTTATAAACAGTATGGTAAAGCATTGGCTCAAATATGTCTAACAACTTGGGACAGTTCAGTGGCTTTTGGTCCACCCGCACTCACGGCTGAAGAGATTAAAGAAAAAATAACAACTGCAACAGACACTGATGTCATTAACACGTATAATAATTATGTTGCCGTTTTTACAACACTTTATGAAAATTATTTCCTAAATCCAAACTAAGATATATTTATATATAAAAAATAAGATTATGAATGTTAAAAATTTATTAGATGATTATCTTAGAAAAGATACTAGAGTAACCGAAAAACAAGTTGAGAACGGTTATAAAGAAGTTTGTGATTTAGATACTGGTGATTGTTATACTATTAGAATGAAAGATGGTTTAATAGAAAGAGTAGATAATACTATGAGAACAAATAGAACATTAAAAGTTGAAACACCTACAGGAGTTAAAACATTATTAAACGGATAAAAATTAAAAAATGGGAATAGATAATAAAATATTGGAGGAACTAAGAAGATTTAATAATATTAATTCATATTTAAATGAACAAGATGCTCCACCACCGCCAGCAGATCCTGCGGCACCTGCACCACCGGCAGATTTAGCAGCACCTGCGCCGCCAGCAGATCCTGCGGCACCTGCACCACCGGCAGATGGGGCAATTCCTGAACCTATAGATGTTGAAAATGATCCCGATGTTGAAGAAGTTGGTGACGATAAAGGTGACGATGACACTTCAGAGGAGATTGATATTACAGATTTGGTTACGGCACAACAAGAGATTAAAACCAAACAAGACGAATTTATGGATGGTATTTTTAGTAAGTTAGATGATTTAGAGTCAAAACTTACCCATATGGATGATATTATGGATAAAATAAATTCATTAGAAACTAAATTCGACAAGTACAGACAAAAAACCCCTGAAGAAAAGTTAATGTTAAGATCTTTAGATTCTTATCCTTATAACCAAAAATTGACAGATTTCTTTGATGATAAAAAAGATGAGATGGAGGAGACAGGTAAAAATGAATATATCCTAACATCTGACGATGTTGAGAATATATCACCAAACGAGATTAAAAAAACGTTTAATAATTACCAAGAAGAAGAATAAAAATAAAGATATAAGAAGTGTGAAGGGTTCAAGTATTTGAACCCTTTTTTATTTGACATTTTAGAAAAATCACTTATAATTGTTATAGATAAAAGAGTATAAATTAAAAACAAAAATCTATGGCAAATTCAATTGATGCAGTACTAGCACAGTACGAAAAGAACTCAACACCGAGTTCACAAAAACAAAACATTTCACAAGAAGACAGATTGAAAAGATACTTTTCAGCTATTCTTCAAAAGAATGAGAAATCCGCACAACGTAGAGTTCGTATCCTACCTACAAAAGATGGTTCATCACCATTTGTTGAAGTATGGTATCACGAAATACAAGTTAACGGACAATGGGTAAAGTTGTACGACCCTGAAAAAAATGACAACGAGCGTTCCCCACTTACAGAAGTTTATAATGAACTTATGGCTACAGGGAAAAAAGAAGATAAAGATTTGGCATCCCAATATCGTTCACGTTTATTTTACATTGTAAAAGTTGTTGATCGTGATAACGAACAAGACGGAGTTAAGTTTTGGAGATTCAAACACAACTACAAACAAGAAGGTGTGTTAGATAAAATCCTTCCTATTTGGAAGGCAAAAGGAGACTTAACTGACTCTGAAAAAGGACGTGATTTAATTATTGAACTAATCAAAGCAAAAACACCACAAGGTAAAGAATATACAGTAGTTCAAACTATTATGTATGATGATCCAGCACCTATCCACACTGATAGTGAAATTATGGATGGTTGGATGACTGATGAACTTACTTGGAAAGATGTTTACGCTAAAAAACCTGTTGAATATTTAGAGGCGGTAGCTGTAGGAGAAACCCCAATGTGGAGTTCTGAACTTAAAAAATATGTTTATGGTGAAGAAACTGAGATTTCTCTTGGTGGAGGAACCGAAACAAAAGTAGAAACACCAATTGTTGATCCACAAGCAAATGATGAGGTAGACGAGGACTTACCATTCTAATAATATCCTATAAAGATAGGTAGTGATTGACAAAGTCACTACCTTTTTTAACTTTTAAAAAAACAAACAAATATATGGCAATTAAAAAAACCGACTTCGGTTCATTAAAAAAGAAATTTTCTACGTCTGCAAAATATAAACCACAAAGATTTTTTGATCTTGGGGAACCATTTTTGGACGCAGTTGGATTACCAGGTCCGGCGATGGGGCATATTAATATGTTCTTGGGACATTCTGATACTGGTAAGACAACTGCCTTAGTTAAAACCGCAGTAGATGCACAAAAGAAAGGTATTCTTCCTGTGTTCATTATTACAGAACAAAAATGGAGTTTTGAACATGCAAAACTTATGGGGTTTGAATGTGAAGAAGTAGTTGATGAAGAGACAGGAGAATTAGATTGGGACGGGTTTTACATATTCAATAATAATTTTAGTTATATAGAGCAAATTACCGATTACATTAATTCTTTATTAGATGCACAAGAAAAAGGAGAATTAGATTATAGTTTATGTTTTATGTGGGATTCAGTTGGTTCTGTTCCTTGTAAAATGACTTTTGAAGGTAAAGGGGGTAAACAACATAACGCGTCTACTTTAGCTGACAAAATTGGTATGGGTATTAACCAACGTATTTCAGGATCACGTAAATCAGACTCTAAATACGAAAACACCCTAATCATTGTTAATCAGCCTTGGGTTGAATTACCTGATAATCCTTTTGGACAACCTAAGATTAAAGCAAAAGGTGGTGAAGCTATTTGGTTAAACTCATCATTGGTATTCTTGTTTGGAAATCAAAAGGGGGCAGGAACAACTAAAATTACAGCAACCAAAGACAAACGAACAATCAAATTCGCATCAAGAACAAAGGTATCAGTTATGAAAAACCACATCAACGGACTTGGATTTGAAGATGGGAAAATAATTATAACACCACACGGATTTTTACCTGGAAAAGAGGCAACTGAAGAGAAAGCATCAATTGAACAATACAAAAAAGAATACGCTGAGTATTGGAAAGAAATTATCGGAGTTGATGGTGATTTTGATTTGAAAACAGAAAAAGAAGAAGTATAGTAAGAACCCTGTAATAATACAGAAATGACAAAGACGTTATTGGTTGACGGAAACAACCTATTAAAAATTGGATTTCACGGTGTTAAAGATTACTTTAACAAAGGTGAGCACATTGGGGGTCTTTGGCACTTTATAAATACATTACGTAGGTTTATAGATGAAGAAAACTTTAGTAAGGTGGTTGTATTTTGGGATGGAGAAACAAGTTCTTCACAGAGAAGGTTAATCTACCCAAAATATAAACTTCATCGAAAGGCACCTGAAAACGAGTTAAAAGAAGAATCATTTAACAAACAAAAACATAGAGTTAAGGAATACCTTGAAGAAATGTTTGTTAGACAAATTGAGTTCCCAAACTCAGAGGCAGATGATTTAATCGCATATTACTGTCAAATATCTAAAGGAGAAGATAAAACCATTTTTAGTGGCGATAGAGATCTCACACAACTTATCTCGGATGATGTGACAATCTACTCACCTAATACTAAGAAGTATCATAAGAAGGGAGATAACATCAAATTACATGATATTGAAATACCACACTATAATATTAAAACATTTAAGATACTTTCTGGTGATAAATCAGATAACATTGACGGAATTTATTATTTAGGTGAGAAAACAATAGTTAAATTATTTCCTGAGCTACTTGAAAAAGAAGTTTCTTTTACCGATATTTTAACAAGAGGTGAGGAACTACTAAAAGAACAAAAAGACAACACGGTTTTAAAGAATCTTTTAACGGGGAAAACCAAGGAAGGTATTTTTGGGAATGAGTTTTTTGAAATAAACAAAAAGATTGTTGATTTATCAAACCCATTAATATCTGACGAAGGAAAAGAATTAGTTGAATCATATTACTCTGAGTCATTGGATCCTGACGGAAGGGGATATAAGAATCTAATTAGAATGATGATGGAGGATGGCATCTTTAAATACCTACCAAAAAATGACGAAGCATGGGTTTATTTTTTAAAACCATTCTTAAAACTAACAAGAAAAGAAAAAACAAAATTTAAAACAAAAAAGTAAAATTATGAAAGAACAAAACGACATTACTAAAGTTGAATTCTTAATGACACTTAACAATAATTTTGTGGTTCAAAGGTTCTTTAATGTAAAAGGATTTAACCCTAAAGCTAAAAATAGTGTGGAGTTAACTGAGTTCATTAAAGATTTGACTACAGAGTTACAAACAAAGTTAAGAAATAAGACTGTTGTATACATGTTAGAAAACAGATTTCAAATCGAAGAGGATGCATCAATCCTTGAAACATCAAACACTGATGGACCTGAAACATTTAACATTATTTTAAAGGTCGGAAACGAGACAATTTGTCATAGAATCTTTGATGCAAAAGTATACCCACCAAAGGTAAGATATACCCTGGATATACGCCCATCCATAAAAAACATTTTAAGAGAACTAACTGACATTTTTTCAGAGAAAAATTTAACATTTGAGATGATGAACTATTCATTAGCTTAATAGTATTTATTAAAACACAGAACAAAAATCTATAAAATATGTCAGACAAAAAGAACTTCGGATACTTAGGAAATACCTTTCAAATACAACTTTTAAATAATATAGTAACATACAAAGATTTCGCTAATTCCATAATTGAAGTTATTGATCCCCACTATTTTGATAACCAATATTTTAGAATCATTTGTCAAATGATTAGAGAGTATTATACAAAATATGAACACACTCCGACATTTAACACTCTTGAACAATTAACAAAATCAGAAATCAGTTCACCTATGGCTCAAAAGAGCATTTTAGATATGTTAGAACAGGTTAAGAATGTAGCTGATGAGGGTTCTATATTTGTTCAAGAAAAAGCCCTAAAATTCTGTAAACAACAGGAACTTCAAAAAGTTATGGTTAAAACTCAGTCAATCATTGATAAAGGTGATTTTGAGAGTTACGATAAATTAGAAGAAATGGTTAGAGGAGCACTTCAAGTTGGTGAAGTAGATAAAGGAACTGCGGATGTGTTTTTTAACCTTGATGAGGTATTAAATGAGGATTACAGACACCCAATTCCTATTGGAGTCCCCGGTATAGATAATTTATTAAAAGGAGGATTAGCCAAAGGAGAAATTGGCGTTATTTTAGCCCCTACCGGAGTTGGTAAATCAACATTTACAACCAAAATTGCAAACCACGCATTTAACTTAGGGTATAACGTTCTTCAAATATTTTTTGAAGACAACCCTAAAATCATCCAAAGAAAACACATAACACTTTGGACTGGAATTCACCCTGACGATTTAACTGAAAATAGAGTTGAGGTAATGGAAAAAGTTAAACAGATTCAAGAATCAAGAAAAAATAAGTTGATTATGAAAAAGTTGTCTTCCGATACTGTAACTATGAATCAGATTAAAAATCAAGTTAGAAAAATGATTGCTGAAGGGACAAAAATTGATATGATAATTTTAGATTATATTGATTGTGTCGTACCTGACAAAAATCTTGGTGACGAATGGAAAAGTGAAGGTTCAGTTATGAGAGGATTTGAGGCAATGTGTCACGAATTAGACATCGCTGGATGGACAGCAACACAAGGAAATAGAAGCTCAATATCTGCTGAGGTTGTAACAACAGACCAAATGGGTGGATCAATTAAAAAGGCACAAGTTGGTCACGTAATTATTACGGTGGCTAAGAGTCTACAACAAAAAGAAATGAATTTAGCAACCATCGCAATCACCAAATCAAGAATTGGTAAAGATGGGGTTATATTTGAAAACTGTAAATTTGATAACGGTATGTTGGAAATTGACACTGAACAAAGTGTAACATTTCTTGGACACGAGGAACAAAAAGAAGAAAGAAATCGTAGCCGAATCAAAGAACTTCTAGAGAAGAAAAAACAAAAAGAACAACAAGAATCTTAAACTAAATTATTAAAATAAATTAAAATGGATATTTCGCAAAAAATATTAAGTGACATAACTGTCTTTATGAAATACGCTAAGTTTCAACCCGAAAAAAATCGGAGAGAGACTTGGGAAGAGTTGGTAACCCGTAACAAGGAGATGCACCAACGTAAGTACCCTTACATCAAAGACGAGATAGAAGAGGTATATAAAATGGTATACGACAAGAAAGTATTACCATCAATGAGATCATTACAATTCGGAGGTAAACCAATTGAGATATCACCAAACAGAGTTTATAATTGTGCATATATGCCAATTGATCACGTTGATTCGTTTTCTGAAACAATGTTTTTACTTTTAGGTGGAACAGGTGTTGGTTACTCCGTACAAAAACACCATGTTGAAAAATTACCAGACATTAAAAAACCAAACCCTGAAAGAACAAGAAGATACCTAATTGGTGATTCTATTGAAGGATGGGCAGATGCAATTAAAGTATTGATGGAATCATACTTAGGTTATAAATCATCAACACCAATATTTGATTTTTCAGATATCAGACACAAGGGGGCAATGCTTGTAACATCAGGAGGAAAGGCACCAGGTCCTCAACCATTAAAAGATTGTATTCATCACATAACAAAAGTGTTGGATAACAAAAAAGACGGTGAAAAACTAACACCAATTGAAACTCACGATATTGTATGTCATATTGCAGACGCGGTACTTGCAGGTGGTATTAGAAGAGCGGCACTTATCTCATTATTCTCAGCGGATGATGAAGAAATGATTTCTTGTAAATCAGGAAGTTGGTGGGAACAAAACGCACAAAGAGGTAGAGCTAATAACTCAGCAGTACTTCTTCGTCACAAAATCACAAAAGAATTCTTTATGGATTTGTGGAAACGTATTGAGTTATCAGGAGCAGGGGAACCAGGAATCTACTTATCTAACGATAAAGATTGGGGAACAAACCCTTGTTGTGAGATTGGACTTCGTCCATTCCAATTCTGTAACTTATGTGAAGTAAATGCGTCTGATATTGAATCACAAGAGGACTTTGATAAAAGAGTTAGAGCTGCCGCGTTCATTGGAACACTACAAGCAGGATATACTGACTTTCATTATCTAAGAGACATTTGGAAAAGAACAACTGAAAAAGACGCACTTATTGGTGTTGGAATGACAGGTATTGGTTCAGGTGTTGTTTTAGGGTATGATATGAAAAGAGCGGCTAAAGCAGTTAAAGAAGAAAACGAAAGAGTTGCAACACTTATTGGGATTAATAAATCCGCAAGAACAACAACCGTTAAACCATCAGGAACGTCATCGTTAGTATTGGGTACATCATCAGGAATTCACGCTTGGCATAATGACTTCTATTTAAGAAGAATCCGTGTAGGTAAAAACGAATCAATCTATTCATACTTGGCGATTAATCACCCTGAGTTGATTGAAGATGAGTTTTTCCGTCCTCACGATACTGCAGTTATTGGTATACCACAAAAATCACCCGAAGGAGCAATTATAAGACACGAATCTGTATTTCAAATGTTGGAAAGAGTTAAAAAAGTATCTCAAGAATGGATTAAACCTGGACATAGAAACGGACAAAACTCACACAACGTATCAGCAACAGTTTCAATTAAAGAAGATGAGTGGGACTTGGTAGGTGAATGGATGTGGAACAACAGAGACTTCTACAACGGTTTGTCAGTACTACCTTATTCTAACCATACGTATACCCAGGCACCTTTTGAGGATTGTACAAAAGAAATGTTTGATAAATTAATAAAAACTTTATCAAATGTTGATCTTACAAAAGTTGTTGAATTACAAGATAACACCGACTTACGAGGAGAAGCTGCTTGTGCTGGTGGAGCGTGTGAAATTGTATAAATAAAGTAAAATGAATGTAGGAGCATCTAAAGATTGGGTACAAGAGTTATATGTGAAGGAGTTTATTAAACCTAAACTCCTTCCTACAGACTTTTATTATGATAAAGGCGGTAGAATGGTAATGACTGAAGTGTACCATAAACGTCGAGGAAGTTGTTGTGGGAATGGATGTCTCCATTGTCCATATGAACCAAAATATGAAAGAGGTAATTCAAACCTACAAGAACCCCAACGATAAGTTGGGTTTTTTGCTTTTAAAACTATTTATTAATAAAATACGCAATGAACATTAAAAATATTTTAATTACTGAATCGGAAAAAAGAAACATTAAGAAGATGTACGGGTTAATATCTGAAGAAGATATCAAACCAGTTAGGATTAGACATAAGGATAATTCAAAATACGACGTTAATTCAACCGACCCCAAAAAATTTATAGATAAGTTTGTAACTGATTTAGTTGCTAAAATTGATGCCATTCCTGAAGGTAAAAAAATGAGGAGTAGTGGTAAGATGACTATACAAAATCTAACCACTCAAACAGGTGCTAGTAATCATTGGGCGGGTAAAACAACAGGTTATGATTATGAAAATAATTTAACGACACCTGCAAAATCTAAAATTGAGACTGAATTATATGATAAAAATAAAGACTTATCTAAAAGAAGAGCCGAAGTCTTTAATAAGTTATTACAAACTAAATTAACCCAATTTGGGATTAAATTTTCCCCCCAAACAAAAATAACCAATTCTTCGGATGTTATTAATACGGGAGGTAAAAATGACGAACAAAAAGACTCATCAAAATATCCAAATAATGGACAATATGTGGGACTTAATTTAGTGTTACAATATGCAGATAAAATGACACCACCAACAGAACCGGCACCACCGACTTCAATGATTCCACGAATTCAATGTTTGAAGGGTATGAAAATAGAATTAAATTATGATGCCGTTGTTGAGAAATCGGTAGATGGTGGTGGTCTTAGTAATGTGCATTGTTGTTCTAGAGGTGAATTTGCAATAACCGCAAATAATATTCGTTTATCAAGAAGTGATAAAAAATCAGTTAACGCAAATATTAATAATCATCCTGATGAAATTACACGACAAAACCCACAAACTGACGGTAGACGACAAGGACAATCCTCAACTGGACTTAAAAAGACTGTAAAATTCCCTAATGGTGAGGGAGTTTGTCTACCACCTAATTTAAAGAAAGGAACCGTTGTTGATACTAATTTTAAATTAGAAGGGTTAGATAATTATAGATATAATACCTTTATTATAGATGCTGCGATGGCGGAAAAAATAGTTAAAGACTCCAATGGACAATCAGGAGTATTAAACATTGGTGTTTCAGCGGTTGATAGCGACACACACTCATCAGCGGCAAGATTGTTAGTTTATTCCCCCGAAGGTAAATTATATTGGGATAGTTGTTCTGGTGGTGTTTGCCAAAGAAAGGCGGTTTATCCTGTCCCTTTTTGTTCAGGTAAATAAATAATCACAAGATTAATTACGACAAACTGTCGGTTTTTTTATTTTTATTACTATTTATTATAAAAATAATTTTATGAAAGGATTTGTAATAACTGAAAGTGAGAAAAGACAAATTAGATCACTATATAGTAATAAAGGTCTTATATCTGAACAAGGGGAGGATAAATCGGGATCAACAAAAAGTACTGAATGTGTACCTATAGAAGTTATAGGTACATTTGATGCTATGGTTACTGAAGATAAAACAAACATGTTAAACTTTATTAATAAGTTAAATGAACAAATCAATAAAAATGAAACACTAAAACTCGCGAAGGAAGAAGGTTCTTTATATATTTCTAAAATAACTTTAATTGGTGGGGCAAGTAACAGATATGGAGGTAAAGTAGTAAAACCAACAATGGACAATAACTATAACCCAAAGACTTACTCTGAAGATGCGAAGTACACTGGTGATTTTGATGCAAATTTACAACTTGCAGAAGACAGAGCAAAAAATGTTTGGACAGAACTTCAGGAATTTCTACCTAAAAACAATATTACTATAGGTACGGGGGTAGTACCGACAGTTAAAAAATATGTAATAGACACCAATGGGGCAATAGATAAAACAAACAAATCGGTTATTGATTCAGGTGAATTTAATGCTGGACAAATAGTTAAAATGAGTATTGACTTGTGTGGTAGTAAAGGATCTACCGACATTAAAGAATGTTTTGAAAAGGCTATTATTGAAGTCCATTTTGAAGGAGATAAAGTTGGAAATAAAAAACATGATTGTAATAAGGCGGTTTATGAAATTTATGCGAACGGAGTTAAACTCACGTCAACTTCTGGACATGATTATGCAAGTTTAAATAATCTCGGTGATAACAAATTTCCTGCTGATAAGGCTGATGGTAGGTTTAGATACAACTATTTTGAAATAACCGCTGACGGTGTGAATAACGAATTTTTAAATGGTGGAGCATGGAATAAATATGACGGTAAATTATTAATAACCGCTAAATGTATTAACCACGGTTTACCGCCTTGGGGTCGTGGTGAAGACGGTAAAATAAAAGATTGTCATCAGTGGGTAGGAGACATTAAATTTAGCTCCCAAAGTGTAGGTGAAACTGAAATTAAACCTGTTGGTCCTGAATCACAACCAACAATACCTGGAGTAACACTAAGTACTCCAGATAATTTTGATGTACCTGCTGACGTTGTAACATTTGAGGCTTGTAAAGGACTTAAACAAAAATAATTTACTTTTGTATTGCGTAGTGTTTACGTATTATGATTTTATCCAACTCAGAATACTCAGTAACACTAGAATACCTTTGGTAAAAAATACTTGATGGGTATTTATATGAGTCATTACAAAATCCAAACGCTTGTGTTAATTCTTCTCGTAAAACATGTTTTTTACGAGTCATATTATCTATCACCTCTGTATTAACAAAAACTAATGAACCATTTAAAATTTCGTAATAAGGGTAAGTAACGACAAATCCTTGAGCAATTTTTGATAAATTATGAATAAATTTCTCACTTCTTTGTGAGCGAAAATATTCCCCAGATCCAAAATAAATATTAATATTAGACTTTGTAGAGTCAGAAACAATTTCTATGTTGACAGTTTCTATTAAATCATTAAGCTCAGTGATAATTTTATTTAATTCTAACATTAAAGTATCGTTTTTTTCTCCAAAAACATAAATTTTCACATCCTTTTGAAATTTAAATTTGGTTTTTGAATCACCACCTAACTCACTACTTAACTCACTACCACTAGTGATTTCTTCATAATAATCGTTAATAGTATCTTGAGAGAAGATTGTCACACTAAATAAAACGAATAAAAAAGTAAATAAAGTTTTCATATTACAAATATACTAATTTTTTTTATTTAAATAAAAATTACTCTTAATATATTTATTAAATATGGCAGATGGTAGAACATATGGAATA
>Ga0209297_1000399_pt1 | contig 28266 bp, 24 predicted proteins | sample S_130805_MF_Meta_FD_187322 | JGI IMG/M metagenome (GOLD analysis project Ga0209297, IMG submission 187322) | Freshwater microbial communities from Lake Simoncouche, Canada to study carbon cycling - S_130805_MF_MetaG (SPAdes) (version 2) | ecosystem: Environmental > Aquatic > Freshwater > Lake ...
TGAAGAATCTGACGTAGAAGATACTGAAGAAGACGAGGATACTGAGGAAGAAGACGAATCTGACGAAGACGAATCTGACGAAGACGAGGAAGAAGAAGATACTGAAGAGGAAGACGAATCTGACGAAGACGAGGAAGAAGAAGATACTGAAGAGGAAGATGAATCTGATGAAGACGAATCTGATGAAGACGAGGAAGAAGATACTGAAGAAGACGAGGATACTGAGGAAGAAGAAGATACTGAAGAGGAAGACGAATCTGACGAAGACGAGGAAGAAGAAGATACTGAAGAGGAAGACGAATCTGACGAAGACGAGGAAGAAGAAGATACTGAGGAAGAAGACGAATCTGACGAAGACGAATCTGACGAAGACGAGGAAGAAGAAGATACTGAAGAGGAAGACGAATCTGACGAAGACGAGGAAGAAGAAGATACTGAAGAAGAAGATGAATCTGATGAAGACGAATCTGATGAAGACGAGGAAGAAGATACTGAAGAGGAAGACGAATCTGACGAAGACGAGGAAGAAGAAGATACTGAAGAAGAATCAGAGGATGATACCGAAGAGGAGGATGAATCAGATTTAGAAGATGATGAAGAAGAAACATCAGAAAGAGTAATTAGATTCGATAATTTCTTCTAATAACATAAAAATCACAATATATTAAACAAGCCTAGATTAAAATCTAGGCTTTTTCTTTTTTCAAAGATATATACAAGTATGGATATTCCCCTATTAGAGAAGTTTGTGTTTAAGGGCGTTAAAGGTAAAGAAAGACCCTTGACAGTAGTTGTGTTAACTACTAAACTAGGAAAAAGTTTAAAAAATGCACCCACTACAGATAAGATAATGAAGACCTGTGAAGAAAGAGGGGTTAAGTGTATAATAATAGACACAGAAAAAGGCTCTATCCAAAAAACTAACAAAGGTACTTTCCTAATATCAAGTAGAGGTGGAAAGCAACAAGAAATATATCTGGACAGAACAATAGTTCTAACTAGAAGATCTTCAATTAAAAATAATGCTGCTAAGGGATTCTTCAAGAAAATGGAAGATCTAGGCTTTCCTTGTGTTAACTCTTACGATTCAGTAATTATTTGCGAAGATAAATTACAAACAACAAGAAAACTACAGCTTGCTAATATACCGGTACCTAAAACATCTTTAATTTCATCTGAAGCAGATATTGATAAAGCAGTAGAAGAAGTTGGTGGAGAATATCCGGTAGTTTGTAAATTCCTTTCAGGAACAAAAGGGATTGGTGTATTTATGATAGATTCTAGACCATCATTGGTATCCACGCTTCAAGCTATGTGGCATCTTTCACCTGAGACCGAAATAGTTTTACAGGAAAAAATTGACGCTGAATATGACCTTAGAATACACGTTGTTGCTGAATCTGATGGTATGTCTGGAAGAGAGTACAAAGTCATCGCAGCGATGAAAAGAATTAAGATAGAAGGTGATTTTAGAACTAACTTCTCACTTGGTGGAGACACTGAAACAGTAGAACTTCCTAAGGAGATAGAGAAAATAGCAATTGAATCCGCAAAAGCAACAGGATGTCTATGGTGTGGTGTTGATATTATTGTAGATAAGAAAGATTCTAAGCCTTATGTTTTAGAGGTTAATGCTTCTCCTGGAACAACAGGTATAGAAAAGACAACAGATATTCCAGTTACTGATATAGTATTAGATTTCTTATTAGACAAGAAAAACTGGGTTAAGCCTAAGAAAACTACAGGATTTAGAGAAATGGTAACTATTTCTGGAGTAGGTACATTTGTAGGTAAATTAGATACTGGTAACGGCGCATCTTCTTGTTCTCTTCACGCAGATTCTATAGAAGAAATAGACGGAAGCGTTCACTGGAAGCTTGGTGATAAAGAATTCGTTAATAAAATAGTTGGACAATCTAAAGCAGAAGTTGGTGAAAAAATACACCATAGAGCAGTAGTTAACCTTGATGTTGACTTTAACGGTATAGTTTACAGAAAAGTTAAATTCTCTTTAGTTGATAGAACAGAAAAAAGTACTCCTCTTCTTTTAAATAGAGATTTCTTAAGTTCTGCTGGATTAATAGTGGATCCTTCAGAGGATTTTGTTATTACGGATAGACCTGAGGGATATTCACCTAAAGAAGCAAAAGGAGATCCTATCGCAGGTGTTGAATTTATTCTAGCTAATGGAAAGGAGGAATAATTTAACTATTTCTTTTCTATAAGCAATTTGATCCTCTACAATTTTAGTATTTTTTAAAGCAAGTTTACTTCTTTCAATAACAGAATCTGGCACTAATCCTTTAAATGTGTCTTTAAGAATTTTCTTGTTTGTTCTTTCCTCGAAAGGAAGACTTAAAGCAAATCTAACAATATCGTGGTTTAGGAAAGGACTTCTTAGTTCTAGTGTGTGAGCCATAGAAAGCTTATCTAGTCTAGGTAAATGATAAGAAGTTAATTCGTGAAATATATCAGACTGTTGAGAATCATACTCGTTGATTCTTCTATATCCACCAAACAATTCATCTGCTCCATCTCCCGATATTACGATTCTTGTATTTGATCCTTTTTTGATCGCATCAAATAAATGATATTGAGGAACTACACTACCCATATCAACTGGGGATTCGTTCCATGTTTTATAAATGTCAATCAATCCTTTTTTACCCTCTTCACTTTCAAGATCGATGTCATATTTTAATCTTTTAGATTCTACGTTCCAGTAATACTCACAATCCTTTACGTATCTTTCATCTTCACCGTTTGATATTGAATAGAAATCTACGTCTGCTCCAAGTTTAAGTAACAACCCAGCAATAATTGATGAATCTAGTCCTCCTGATAAAAGTAGAGATGTTGGATAGTTTTTAGAAAGCAATCTAGCTTGAACTGAACTTTCCATTTTATTCCATAGCCAATCCATCCTTTGCTCGTAATCTACTAGCCCTTGATCAAAAGAATTGAAATTATAATACGGATCGGAAACCTCCATTTTAATAGGATGATCCAAGCTCCATCTATAAAATTTGTTTGGATCTAATTTTTTGATATTATCGTATGGAGTTTGATTAGTGGGTAAATATCCAAATTTAATTATACCACTAAAGAAAGATCTATCCAAATTCATAAATTCATCCTTTTCGTATAGGCCTTTAATTTCCGAACATACCTCTCCTCTGTCATTCTTATATAAACATTTTTTACCTAAGGGATCAGTAAAAGCGTATACCTCTCTTTTGTTTGTATCAACTAATACAATTGCCCAAAATCCATCCCAAGAAACTACGTGGGGCTCGAATAAAGCTTGTAACATACCAACACCTCCAAAATTAAAACTGGAGAATAGGTTCTGTAAATATGCTGTATCTGATTCAAAATCCCCGTAGTTAAATATCTCACCGTTAAATAGAAGCCATCTATCTTCACCTATCTGAATAGGCTGTGACCAATTATCTCCGTCTAATGTTTGTATAGGAAGTCTGTGATGAACCAAACAAAGGTCATCTTTATAAACAACACTATGTTCAATACCTCTGTGAGCTATTGAAAGAACTCTTTCCTCACTTGGTCTTTTTGCTACTAATATCCCACACATATTTAATTACTCTTAATTTCTTGTTTAAAGCGCTCTACTGAATCTAAATCGAAGTTATTAGTGAAAGACCTGACGTCTACTCCTAAGCTCCTTAAAAGCAAAGAAAACGATAGAAACAAGGCTTTTTCTTCTTGTATTCTAGAATCATCTTCGTCCCATATATCTTTAGTCCTGTTTTCAGACCATTCACCATCAACTAGTATTATCCTAACATTTTTGAATAGTCCTCTTTTATGAAAATTTATAAGATCTTGTTCAGCTTGTTCTTTTGTTATTCTACCTTGAAATACACCCCATACTGAGTTAGTTAATACTCCTCTGTCAACAACCATGTTCTCTAGAAATCCTGCTGAATTTAGTTCATGAAGCATTACCTCTTTACCTAGACCAAACCAATGTATCTCTTCTGTTTGTTTTTCAAAATTCCAAACAGCAAAATTAGCATTAAAATCAAATTTAAAAACTGGAAGTTGTGCCTGTCTAGACACAAGATAAGATTTACCGGATTTTCTAGATCCTTCTACAATAATAAGGGGCATAATCTTTTGTTTATGATTATACCCCTAAATGTAATTAAAATTTCGATTATCTCAAATCCACAGTGTCTGCTCTAACCCATCCGAATTCAGCGTTGTTCTTTTTCTCTGGAAATTGTACTTTATACCAAGTGTAATCATTGATCTTACCATTACCTTTAGTTACCTGGCTAGATATAACTACACCTATTTGCTTAGACTTATCGTCGTGCTTATAGATTAAGTTCTGGTTTCCTCCTTTGGTATCTGCGAATGCTCCAGATCTTACGTTAGTATATCCCTCGCCTGAACTAGCAACATAAGCTTTTTTAGATTGAGCAGAAGATGATTCCTCAGCTCCTAAATTGCTAGATATTTGCATTTTAACTACAGAGTCAAAACTAAATGATTTTCCTCCTTCATCAAACGTTACCATATCTTTATCTGGGAAGTATTTACCAGGGAATACTTTACCTGATGTTGTTCTGTAATACGTTTTCATATTATTGTAAATATGCCCGTATTCCATACCGTTTTTAGAATGGAAGAAAAGAATAGGATCGCCGTCTGCAGTTAATTGTGTAGAGCAATAAGCTCCTGCATTGCTTGCTTTATCTATTAAATCTTTCATTTGTTTGTTTGTTAAGATTTCTTCAGTCTTAACAGATTCCGGTGGATTATTACTTGCCTTATATTCCTCTCCGAATTCTTGGTAAGCTTTTCTAATATAGTTGTTGTTTTTAGGACCAGCTGAAGAAAGATCATTGGTCTTAGCCCAATCTGCATGTTTTTGATTTACCCAAGCTCTAAAAGCATTTCCCTCTGCATCTGTAGTAAAAGGTGTAGCATTAAATTGTGGTGCAGCAACTTTAGGCTTTGTAGACGAAGATCGTGATTTAGATGAAGAACTCCCTGAAATAGCTTTACCCGCTGCTTCCTCGTCAAAACCTTCCGTTAATTTATTACCTTTTAAAAAATCGTTATAAGAGATTATCTTACCTGGTATATTTGAAGATGATTCATTAACCTTAGCAAGAACAGAAACAAAAGCTGGAGTAATATTTCCAGTAGTATCTCCTTTTAATACTTCATAATCACCAGCTAATCCTGCTTTAACACCTTTAATAACTGCCTCAGTATTTGCTTGTAAACTACCACTTACATTAGGATATGACTTGTAAACCTCTTTCCAATCATTAGTTCCGGATAATGTTTTATATTTTCCAAACTTCTTGTAGATTGTCTTTTTTACCTCGATTACTACTATACCTTCTTTAGAATCCTTTTTATAGGTTACTCCTGATTTAATAGTATCTGTTATTATCGAAGCATCACCACTAGTTCCAGAAGATCCAGAAGATCCTGTATTACTATTTGATGAATTCTTTAGGTTAATTGCTTTTAGTAATTCTGCAAGCTTAATCTTAGCTGCTGCAAAAAGCTTATTGGCTTCTTCTATAGGGTTAGTAATTTCTTTGAATTTTAATCCTTTTAGATATTCAGCTGCTTTTATATCTATTTCTGTATTAAAAGATTTAGATGTTGACTCAAAATCAGTAAGAATAGCATTATAATTATCTCTAAAAGATTTTATAATAATAGCATCTTCATCGCCTTCTAGGTTTCTACCTTCTTTCTCTTTCCTTAAATATATCTCACCTAATAATCCAGCAAGTCTGTCAAGTAACGATAGATATTTTTGGTTGTATTTCTGAGCAACTAATTCTGTTCCTTTCATTTCTGCCCTATTACCACATTCAACATTTTTTGCAATAATCTGGTTTTTTAGTGTCTCCACTGCTTTAATGAAAGCGCTTATTTTGAACTTTCCATCTGATGTAGACTCCATTCCGTATTGTCTATTCTTGGAAGTAACTGAAGAATCTGAGAATTTATCCTCCGTTCTTTCTCTCTGTCTTTTCTCCCTTCTTTCTACTCTTTCGTCTCTATCCTCGTCGATGGATTTAGTAGAAGGTGTTGGCCTTCTCATATCTTCCATTAATGCTATGAACTTTTTACTTAGTGCCATTTTGTATTTTTATATTTTATGCTAATTTTCCTTTAGCAGCTTCTAAACTTTTTTGAGCTGTAGCTATCGATTCTTTCATTCTAGTATTAACAAATTCTAATAAAGCTGTATCTAGTAAAAAATTACCAGCTTTAGCTTGTAAAGCTGCCCATGATTCCATGACATTATTAATTGCTTTATTAATATCCTCGTATATTTTGATGAATTCAGTAGAGTCCTTATATTTAGACACTCTAATTTTTTTCATTGCATCATCCCATATTGCATAAAGACTAGTAAATAGATCTTTTATTGATGCGTTATTACCAAGCTTTGTATATTGCTCTAAAGCTCCTACATAGATCTGTTTTACTAAATCCTCGTATGGTAATGTTCCAGTAAAAAAAAGAATATTTGTAGTAAGTGTATCTATGATTGTTTTTAGATATTCTTGAGTTTCTTCAGCATTTATATCACCTGCTGCCTCTTGTAATTTGTTACTGTTATTCCTGGCTGTTTCTGCAAGTTGCTCAAAAACCGGATTGTAACCTAAATATGGATTGTTCATATTGATTCTTTTATTTGTTATATATCTTATTTGGTGATGGATTCCATCTTTTTAAAAGCTGCTGATTTTTTCTGGTATTCTGCAACTTTCTTTTGCATCTCCATTGCCTGTTGTCCCCAAGATTCACTTTTAGTTAAAGATCCATCTTTTTCTCTTTTACTGAGATTAGCTATTGCAAGATCTGCATCAGAAATACGTTTGTCTATCTCCATTAGTTCTTTCTCTATAGTAGTCTTAGCCTGTAGATCCTTAACCTTTTGTTGTGTAGATTCTTGTTCTAAAACAAAATCTTTTATTTTAGTAATTCGCATATCTTCTGGATTTGATTTCTTTCTCTATAGTTACTATTCTTTGTTTAAGTCTTTCTATAGGTTTTTTCATTTTATATCTAACATTAACTTCTTCTTTTTCTAATGAATTTACTAACCAATCTTGTCCTTCTTTATAAGCTTTTCTTATATCTTTTTTAAGATTCTTTATAGATTCATCATATCTGAATTCGAGTTCATAGTAAAATTCTCTTATCTCCTGGTGATATTTATTAAGTTCCTTATCAGAGAGATTTTTAACAAAAAGAGCAGATTCTTGTGTGCTCATATCTATAAAAGCCAAAGAATCATTACTAACATTACTAGGTACCTGTGGTCTGGGAGCATATCCGTCATTATCTTTAATACCTTCGTAATATGATGTCTTTTTATTTGCGTCTTTTACTAGTGAATCAAATTCTCTATTTAATTTATCTAAATAAGTATTATCCTTATATGGCTTAATATTCTTAATTAATTTTTCGGTTGTTTCTGCTTCAATCTGTGCAAGACCAGAACTAAACATAGCTTGTAATTTAGGATCAGCTTCTATTAATTTATCTGCTTCCTTCATTAACGAATTAATTTCCTGCCCTTTAAGGGAGCTATATGTTCTTTGCTGTCTATTTAGATTAGTTACTGTAAATTTATACTCCGGAGTATTATCCTTAGGTAAATTCCATATTTCTTTTTCTAGATTAATGGTATTATTAATATCCTCTTCTCTAGCTTTACGTATATCTTTCAATAAAGATTCAACTTTGGTTTTTCTACTAGTAAACAAGCTTCCTATTCCACCGAATATAGATGAAAGAATACCCTCGTTAAGGCTTTCGAATTCTTCTAAACGTTTAATTCTTTTCATTTATTTTATCTTCATTTCTTCTTTTTCTAAAGTAGTATAAAGATTCTCTACCTGTGAAAATATAGTATTAAGTTCTAATAGTGTATTTCTGTCGTGTTTTTTACCTCCGTCAGATACCATTTCATTATAGATATCATCTCTTAATTTAGTAAGATCGTTTCTTTTAGAATAAAATCCACCTACACTACTTCTTATTTTTTCTAATCTTTCAAAGAATGTTTTCTGTGGTTCTTTGGAGTATTTTTCTTTAGATGATGGAGTTGCTACTGGATTAACCTGTTGTGTTTTTTCTAGATTGTCTACTTCTTTGTTTGCTTTTGCTTTTGCTTCTTCAGCTTCTTTTTTAGCATCATCTACTGTAACACCGAAGAAATTTTCTAATTCGTCAGATCTAACAGCACTCTTTGCAGTTACTGCCTTAATCTTTTCGTATCTATCGTTTCTAGTTTCTAAAACGTCAGTAGCTCTTTGAGCATTAAAATATTTCTTTTTTCTTTTATTATCTCCTACTAGATCTTTGATTTTTCCTTCTAAAGCATTGAATATTTCGTCATGTGATTTAGTAAGCTCTTTCATTCTCATATTCAATCCATTTCTGTATTGCATGATATCTTTATTTAAAGCCTGGTAATTAGGATTGTTCTTATCTTTATCTAAAGCTTTTTGTTCTTGTAGAGTTCTGTAGAATTCATTATAAATTTCATATTCCTCCCTATTAAATTTAAGCTCTTGTTCTTTCATCTGTGTAAGAACAGTCTTAATTTTAGATATATCACCTCCAAATGCTCCACCTAGGAAGTTTGCAATAGTATCTCCAAGTCCTTCGTTAAGTTGAGTTACACCTGAGATAATTTCTCCCTCCGATAGATTTGAAAATATAGGTGACTGCTTAAGTATACTTACAGTTAAATTTATATCTCTTTCGTTTTCTAATAGAGTTTGCTTGGCTTTTTGGTATTGGTTTACGTTTTCAAATAACATGTCTACACTTTTATTCTATATATCCAAACAAAACCATGAAACAAAGAAAAAGGTCTCCGAAGAGACCCTTTTCTAGTATTTATCTACTTATATCTATTAGATAATAGCAGTAGCAGTTCCAACGTTAACGTGGAATGTGAAATACATTGTTTCTGGTAAGTGACCAGCCTCAACTAAAGAGTAACGAGATTTAACCGCGATCTTAGGAGACATAGTACCTTCAGAGATTGTTTGGATTGATTCTGCCATCATGTAAGGCATGAATTTCATACCTGGCTCATCATCAGCACCTTTTCTACCAACTAATACTCTAGTGTCACCGAATGACATGTTTTGATCAACATATACAGTCATACCAGCAAGCGAACCTACAGGATATAATGTACCGTTGTTTTGAGTAAGTGTGTTAGTAAACGGAGCGAATGTGAACTGACTGATGTCTTGTAAAGCAGACGCAATTTGAGAGTTTGTAACGATAAAGTTAGCAGGACCTCTACGACCTCTGTTAGCTACTACGTTAGCAGCTGCTAAGATACGGCTGTAAAGTCTTCTTTGAACTGTTGATAAGTTCTCGAAAGTACCTGAAGCTGGACCAGCTACTGCACCTGGTTTAGAACCACCAGTGATAGCAATACCTTGTTTACCTACGTAGTTAGGAACTGAGTAGGTAGCAGCACCACCAATAACTAAGTTAAGGTTAAGGTTTGTACTTTCAGTTAAGTAAAACTGAGAGTGGTTAGACCATCCAAGAGCAAAACCTCTTGATAAGATGTGCTTGTTAATAGCTTGAGAAACCTCGTTAACAAGTGCGTTCTCGATCATAGAAACTACGTCGATACCGAATTGCTTGTTAAGATCTTGGATTTGCTCAGTAGTAACAGAAGCAGCAACTTGGAAAGTTCCAGCCTCAACGAACTTAGTGAACGTAGAAAGACCTAAAGATTTGAAGTAAGTAGATTCACCAACTCCTCTTAACATAGGATCGTAGTTTGCAGTACCATCTACGTAAGGACCTTGCCAGTTGTTAGTGTTGTCAGGACCAGCACCAGAGAAACCTTGGATGTGATCTTCTAACGTTTTAACTAATACCGCGTTTCCGCTAGAGTAACCAACTACACCTGAACCTACTGAAGTAGCGATAACAGAAGCAGCAGTAACAACAGCAGCAATAGAAGCTCCTGAAGTCATAGCAGTAACCTGGAATATTGGGAAACCATCGATACGAGAGTAACCAACAAATTTAGTAGTAGCATTTACTCCAGATACGCTTTCAACGTAAAGGTAATAAGTTGTACCTACAACTAAAGCTGTTGCTGGTGAAGCAATAGAAGTTGGGACTTTAATAACGTCCGGTGTGTTAGCAGTGTAGTTAGTAGTAGCATCTGTTGATGTACCAGTTAAAGTACCACCAGCATATACGTAGTCTAAGTAAGATAATACTCCTGTAGGACCACTCATTGGAATAACAGGCACGATGTCAAAACCTACGGTTTTAGCAGCTACCTGAATAGCCAATGGAAGTAATGATGGGAATTTATCACCAGAACCAACGTATGGGCGACCAGCGTTGTAAGTGTTGTTGTAGTAGAAACCAGCAGGTCCCGCACCAGCAGCACCACCAGAGTAGTTACCTGCAGGAAGTACGCTTCCCATACCGTTCATACCACCTAGAGTATTGTAAGCTCCAGCTGACTCGTTTAATGAGTGGAAGTGGCAATATTTAGATAACCATTCTACCTTTGTGCGATCCGTCATACCGGTCTTACTCTCAATGATTGGAGACCATGTTTCGTAGATCTCGTTTTGATTTAAGAGTTCCATTTTTTTATAGATTATTTATTTTTAAATCTTTTCTCTAACTCTGCTGCGATGTTTTGCATATAGCTATTGCTAACTGCATTAACTACAGGGTTGTTAGATGCTTGAGATTCGTTTAGCTGTTCTAAGTTAGCTTGTGGAGCTGAAAGTCCTCTTGTTTTCCAGAAGTGATTTACTTGGTAAGCAGTGTCAAGTTTATAGAATTTACTTTGAGCAATAATAGATGCTTTCTGTGATTCATTTAAACCGTTCCATGCTGGAGCCAAATCTTCTGGCATCATGTCAAGGAATTTAGTTCCTGAGTTAACTTGTTCAGTTAAAGCAGATCCCATAATGTTAACTACATCCGTACCCGAATTATAGTTATGCTCGTTAAGAGCATTTACGACCTTTTGTTTTTCGGCCTCGTTCAAAGATAAGAATCCTTTCTTAGTGTTGTCATCGACAAGTTTTAAGAAAGAATATTTATTTTCATTTATTATTTGATCAGTCTTCTGTGTGCTAACCGAACTAATTAGTTGGTCAACTTTTGAAGAAAGGTTGTTATAGTCTCCAGAGAAACCTGATGTTCTTTTACCTTCGTTAATTGATTCATTAACTTTTGCAGTAAGGTTTTTTCCAGAAACTCCTCCGTTTAAAGATTCTGCTAAATATTCAGAATACTCGATATTGTTTTTAACTTTCTCTGCGATATAATCAGAGTAGTTAATATTTCCGTTTAATTTTTCTCCTAGATAGTCAGAGTAAGAAATATTCTTGTCTAAGTTCTCAGCTAAATAATCACCATAAGAAATATTCTTGTCTAAGTTCTCAGCTAAATAATCGGAGTAAGAAATGTTTCTATCTAAGTTTTCTGCTAAGTATTCAGAATATGAAATGTTTCTATCTAAGTTTTCTGCTAGGTATTCAGAATAAGTAATATTCTTATCTAAGTTCTCAGCAAGATATTCAGAGTAAGAAATGTTCTTGTCTAAATTTTCTGCGATATACTTACTATAAGCAATATTATTATCTAAATTTTCTGCGATATACTCAGAATAAGAGATATTACCATCAACATGCTCAGCTAAGTATTTAGCATAAGAAATAGCTTTATCTAAATTTTCAGCTAAGTATTTGTTGTATGAAATAGATCCTTCTAAGTTTTCAGCTAGATAATCTCCGTGCTTAATAGAGGACTCTAAATTTTCAGCAAGATATTCAGAGTATTTTTCAAGTCTTTGTACTCTTTCTTCTAAAACTGAATCATTAGATTCACTAACTGAAGAATTACCTCGGTTAGACGATTTAATTTCGTTTTTAAGTGATTCCATTTCCTTCTTAAGAATTAATGAATATTCGTTTAGCTCTTCTGCAGTGACAAAGTTATTGTCCATGTTCTTTGAATTATTTGTGTTTTCTTTTAAAAGTCTAGAGATCTTCTCTGTATCTTTTATTCTATATATCTGAGTGTTAGAATTTTTTCTAAGCCCAAAGCTCTCATTTATGTTTGTTAAAGAAGAAATAACTGATTCTTTTACAGATTCAGAAGGCATATGTGATCCTAAACTCTCATATACTCTTTCTAATTGAGCATTTTCAAATCCAGGATCTGCAACTAAATCATAAGTAAAAATCTTTTTAATTTCAACTTTTTTATTCTCTTTTACATTACCAGCTGCTCTTGAAGAGATAGAAATAGGAATACCTGCATCGATTAAACTCTTAGCAATTTTACCTGCAGGTGTATCAAGAAGTTTAACCTTGATTTTAACTGCTCTACTTTCTTTATCATAATCTAGCTCAGTGATAACATGAGAAATATTTTTTAAAGAAACATCAAATTCTTTAGGGTGATCTAATTCACCTACTAATCTATTTTGATCTATCTTTTTTCTCAAATAATCAAGATGAGGAAGATATTCATTCTCCTCATATATTCTATGATTAGAGTTCTCTACGCCAAATATAGCGGCTACACCTTCTAAGAAGTAATCTCCACCTTCTTTAGAAGTTGTAAGATTCTTAGAGGATTTCTCTAATATTAAAACGTAATCTAGGTTTTTTTCCATTTTTTATTTTATTATATATCTATTATTCCTCTGATCCCTGTTCAGATTGGCTAGAAACTTCTGTTGTTATTGCATCCATACCTTCTGAAAGCATTTCTAAATCCTCCTCTGTAATATGTGTAAGGTTTTCCGACATCTTAGTAGTGTTCCCGTCTAATTTAGCTATTGCCTCATCACAAGCATCTTTTGCGCTTTCAAATGTAGTAGGACCTCCAGAAGCCGTAGGGTCTTTAGTTTTAAAGCTCATAGGAAATCCAGGAAGTTCCCCCATAGGTGTTACTATATCTTTAAAGAATCCCCCAACACCTCCAGATGTAATGTCTCTAATATCTGCTCCTAAATCTCCCCCTCCAAACGATGAATAATCGGATTTAACTTTCTGCCAAACAGAAATTGCTTTACCGTCTCCACCATCTGTGTAAGTACCCCTACATAATATTAATGCAGAATATATTGCTAATAAATCTTGCGAAGAAACTGTACCTCCTAAGCTGTTGTATAATCCTCTAGCCATTGCCTTAACTGCTACACTTTCGATGTATCCGTTAAATACTAATACCGTAACTGGTTTTCTGTCGTCTCCCGCCCATTTAGCAATTGCCGTACCTCCTATTGCTCCTGCTGCAATTGTTAATGTTCCTGCTCCAACTGCTCCTAATCCTATTGCAGTACCAGCAGAACCAACTGCTGCGACTGTTGCAGCTACACCTGGTATAGCTAATCCACCTGAGCCAACTGCTAATACTACTCCACCTACAATTATACCAGCAATCGCTGCTCCTTTAGCTATATCTCCCCACCAATCTCCCCAGCTCTCGTCAAAGTATAATGTGTAAGCTCCATCATTAACTGGTTTTAAACCTTTCCATTTAATATCTCCAGTACTTCCTGTACCGCCAGTACCACCAGTACCTCCTGTTGCTCCTGTTGCTCCTGTTGCTCCTGCACAATTTGCAAGTGTTTCCTGTGAAATCGAATCTTTAACACAACAGTCTATTAATGCTGCTGTACTAGAAGGTGTTTGTGCTGATGTTGACGTTTCTGGCATTACTGCCTTTTTTAATCTATCAAAAACTTGCTCGTCTAATTTAGCAAAGTTGTAAGATTCTTCTATAACTGAATAAAAATCTTCAAAAGAAAGAACTGGAGCTTTTTTAATTTGCTCTCTTTCTTCTATTTTATCTTCAATAGACATTTCCCAATCTAAAGAATCTGTAACTTGTGTTGGATTATAACAATTAAGATCTACATCATTACTTGTTAAAGCCATAATTCTATCGTACATATCTTTAGTAAGATCGCCTGCAAGATTTAACGAATTACCTGTAAGATATGACCAAATAATATTTGTAACCTTAGCTGTACCTTTTCCGTATTTTTTATCTGCACCACCAACAGTAGGAAGATATTCTTTAACCGATGGAAGTATTTCCATCATTTTAGTTTGAAGTGTTCCGACGTCTTTACATTTAGTTCCTAGTTTAATAGGGAACTTACATTCAGTTGTTGGTGTTGGTGATGGTTTTGGTGTACTTCCTGTACCACTTTGATTGGAATTACCTGCATCAACACAAATACCTTTAGCTGCATCGAATTTTTTTCCCGGAGGGCAAACAACAGGAATCGGTGGTGGCGGTGTTAATCCTCCTTGTTTAAGAATTCCGTCTTTTACTCTTTGATATTCGCTTTTTTGACGAACGATCTCATTAATAAGATCATCTTGCTTTCTTTTGTATTCTCTACCTTTAAATTCTCCGGAAGGAGTAACTATTTTCCCTTTTAAAGCACCAGCTCTATCGATCATTTGTAAATCTTGAGCTTTTTTGTAAAGACCATCTGCAATTTCTTTATATCTCTTTACGTCTCCGTTATCTTTTAATACTGCAACATACTTATCTCTGTCGATCATACCAACAAAAGCATTAGCAGCATCTAAAGACTCTTTAGATTTATTGAATGCCTGACCTCTAAATTCTGCCTCCTCTGGATCATTCTCGTCTCCTGTTCTTTTTCCTTCTTTAACTATAAGACCTTGTTTAACAACGTCGCCAAAAAGTTTAGGGTTAGTTTTTCTTAATTGAGTCTCTCTATCTTTAAGATCGTTCTCAAAGTTAATAAGAAGTTTAGATATTGTATCTTTTTTAAGACTATCAAATAATTTAGAATCACTTAAAAGAGTTTCAACGTCACCACCTAGGATCTCCGTTAAAAATTGAATATTTCTTTGATAAGCATCTTTCTGTGTTAAATCCATAGCTGCTAAAGATTGAACCACTGAAATTAAATATTGTCTAAAAGCACCAAAATTATTAGTACCTAGCATTTTATTTTTAATCTCTTGAAATCCTCTTGGCGTTTTAGCATTCTCCATTTTTGATCCCATCAAAATAGAGAAGAACGTATTTAAAGCGGTGGAGATAGCAGAAATAGTATCAAGTGCTTTAATTTTTTTATCTGATCCTCTTTCTTTATCCTCGTTTACCGAGTTAACTAAATTTTCGTAAATAGGATTAAATCCTTTGTACATGTCTTTCATATTATTACTCATTGTAGATATTTGTATATGCTTTAGAGATCAACTCTATTATCTTTTCTATATATCCTTCGTTCCTTAATTTTTTAAACACTAAGTTCTCTACGGAAAATTCACCTTCTCTTGCCAATCCCTCTTTTCTCATGTCCATAATTTTCTTTTTTAATTTCTGTGCATGATTATATAGTTCTTCTTCACTAGTTGAAGAAAAATCTGAGGTAGACATTAGATTTTCCATTTGTAGAATATCAGAAATAATTCCTTGATATTTTTTATCTACATCTTTATAATCTATTTCTGGTGGATTGTATTTAGGGATTCTTATCCATTCGTTATTTAATAACGAGAATAATCCTGATGCCGTGTGTGGTTCGTGTATATCCTGTATGTATAGCTCTACATCGAATCCTCTTAGATTTATATTATGTCTAAGATTCCATATAAATCTTGCACCATCTAAAGCTTTTTTAACAAGCTCTACGTTGCCGTCAACGTCACTAAAATCAATAAGAACGTGTATATCTAGATCTGATTTATCAGTCCAGTTATAATTAGCTAACGATCCAGTTAGCTGTATATCTTTTATAGGAGCAGTAAGTTTTAAAGCATCATAAAAATCTTTAGCGATTTTTAAAAGCTTTTCTCTGATCTGTGGATCAAATTTATCATCCTTCCAGAATGAGGTATTTAACTCTTTTTTATAAAAGTCATTTCTTTCCTCGTTTTCAAAAAGCCAAGCATTAAAATTTAAAATATTCTTCAAGTCCGGATATTACTATCCTTTATATATCCAGACTCCTAAATAGATTTAAGAAGATAGCCTCTTGAAGCAATTCATTGTACAAACAACGTCTTGCTCACAATAATTTTTAATCTCTTCGAACATTTCTTTATCCCAATATGAAGAATGTACCATTGATCCATCTAGATTATCTTTAGACGTAGGTACACCTAAAACGTGTGATATTAAATCAAGGGATGAAAATGTTTGACCCCATGCACCAAATGCAAATATTTCTGCTAAATCTACGAAAGATGTTTCCCATGGTTTTTTGTTCCATGTTTGTATTATAGGGTCTGGAGTTATAGAATTAATAATCATTCTTTTTCCAAGGTATGGTATATCGAAATTCTTGATGTTCTGCCCTGCAACCTTAAATCCTTTAGTTCTAGAATTGGCTAATATCTTATTAGACTTCTCTAATATATCTTTCTCATCTTCACCATAGAAGCTTGTTATCTTTTCCATTCCTGCAGAAAAAACTCCAAAGCTTACACAAACAACTCTACCAAATTCAGGATGAAGAGAAGATCTATTTAGCCACAGATCGCTAGGATCGGTAGATTCGCCTGGCTCAACATTTTTTTGAAGCCATTTGCATCTTTTAATCCATAGATCTGCTAAATGCGGATCTTTATACATACATTCTTCTAAAGTAGGGTAAAGTCCTGCTGTTTCTATATCGAAGAAAATTGATGTCTCTATTAAACCTGAGTGTAGCATGATATATAGTTTATATGGAAAAATACGGTTATAAGAACATAAGTTCTAGAAATGAGTTTGAAAAAGCTAGTAAAAACGATGGTAGATTCGGAGGTAATACTCCGGTTGTAGGAGATGAACTTACTACTTATGATTTTGTTGATCTTAAAGCCAAAGGAGATTGGGGTATGCCTGGGCAAACCAGATATTATGTTAAACCTATCGAAGATCTTCTTAAAGCAAATGATAAAATGCACCATCCAGTAATGGCAGAAAGAAAGCCTAAGGGATATGTTGCTTGGTAATTTTATTTCCATTTTTTATCAATCCAAAATGTTCTTCCTGATGAATCCTTAAAAGGAATACATCCATCTTTATTATAATAGAAACGCATCCACGATTTAAAATCGAGTCCTTCTTCTTTTATCTGTTCGTTGTTGTACCAATCTTTTAATCTTCCTCCTCCTAATATATAAGCTTCCTGTGGAATCTGCTTACATAGTTGAAGTAGATCTAAATTTTTAGTGATGAAATCCCTTGCATTTTCTTTAGGATCAGCATTTATTCTTCCTAGTATCTCAGCTCTTAAGTAATTTCCTATACCGTTAAAATATTTCTGATCCATTAGAACTTCATAAATAGGTTTTCCGAAACATTTTTTATCTAGATTAGATTTTATATGTTTCTTAAAATCGTTAAATTCCTCTACGGGGCAAGGGCCTCTATCAGTATTCCACTCACTTGCTACCTTCCATCTGGCAAATCTTCTAAGATCGTACATGAAAAGAAACTCGTTATTATCTGTGAAGAATTTTAAATGTGTATGCTTAGGCTCGTCCTGTGCTTTACCAAATTTAAAATTGCCCGACATACCCATCATAAAAAATAAAGAAATTTTCTTTCTTTCCTTATTTTCAAAATCCATTCTTAGCTCTTTCCCTCTAGATTCGCTAGTGATTTTACCGCCAGCTGAAAGTAATTCATTTATCTCAGAAAGATCTGTCTTGGATTTATGTACTGGATTTTTTTCTACTAAGAAAAAAACCTTACCTTCACATTTATTATTAATGTGATCACTCATTATTTTTATCTCTGCTAGTTCTGGCATGGAGCAAATATAAGAATTTTCTAAATAGGATCTGGTAAATTGTTATCAAATGCCACATCAACCATTAAATTGTATGGATTTAGATCCGAGATGTTTACTGTTTCTTCCTGACTTGCTGGACAATAAAACATAATAGGATTAGATCTTTCAGCCCATGTTGATGCAGCAAGAAAAAAACTTTCCTTATATGTTAATCCTCCCTGATTTGTTCTGTGAGATCCTGTTCTAAATACTATAGGAATTTTTTTATCAACATAAGTAACTGATAGTAAATCCTTAACAGAAAATAGGCTAGGTTTATCATCATTTATTATTGAGATCTGCTTCTGTATTCTCCATGGGAGTGTGTCAAAGAATTTACAGAAATCAATCATGCTCTTTCTTCTATTACCTTGTGCTCCTCCGATATGACATATTAAGGGTATATCAAATCTACTAGCATTTATTTCCTCTATGAAATTTCCAATTTTAAGAATCTCGTTTTTTGCTTTTTTTCTTGAGATAGGATCTGTTGAGACAACATTATTTTTACTCTTTATATAGAATGCTATTCTTATATCTAGATCCTCGAGATAATGAAATATTCTTTCTTTTTCTGCCTCTGATACGTCTGTTGAATTTTCTATATCCCTTTCTGAAAGCTCTATTATGAATAGTTTATATCCAAGATTTAATGATGCTTTAATTCTATCACATACTATACGAGATAGACAATTTTCTTTTGTAACAGAAGAATCAGGGATTCTAATTACTATACCATTTCTTATAGAATTCATATTAATTCTACATGGTATCAATAATAAAGTTTCTAAAGGGCTTCGAATTCCTCCAGTGACATTTTAGGCCACGATTCAAGCAAACTAATAGGAGATATATTAGCTACCTTAACACCTCTCTTTTCAAGCTCGTTTCTTAATATTAAAAATTCATGATCAATATTTTTAATGTGTTTAGAAAGTTTGTGTGTGCCTGTATCGGAGAAAAAGTGATCTTGTGTAAAATCCACACCAACCATAGCTATTTTTTTAGCACCTAACTGGTATGCAACTACCACTGCCATATACGGGGAATTCATAGTGTGGTCAACAAATGCAAATTGATCTAGTCTAGGATTGTTTCTTTCGCCAACCTGTAGTTTTACTAAATGCGCGGATCTTGTTATTGGACCGGGATTATCCATATGAGAGAATATTACAGGACTAAGGGAATCTCTTACATAATCCCATCTCCCTCTCATAAATGTCCTGCATTCGTTTACTACTATTAAAAAATCGGGGGTTAAAATCCTTTCTATGTCATTCACCCCTATTACGTAATTATTACTAAAATCTGTGTAATAATTTAAAGAAGAACCACATCCTGCTACTATAAAAGATTCGCCTTTGTATTTTCCTATGTAATCTGGATTTAGGTTATTTCCTAGATAAGTACTTTTAATTGTTGTTTTAATTCTATTAATATTGCTAGCAATTGTTGGTGTAACTTCCATAACATTACTTTTCTCTTGTACCTGTGCATTAAAATTTCCGGAGAAATTTGGATTCCTGATCTTTTCCCTGGAAATTCTTAAAAGATTTCTTTTTCTTTCTATTGACATTATATCTTATAAAAAGCTGTTAATAATAGATTTTGCTTTATCTACGTGCTCGTCTCTAGATTCGCCGTAAGATCTTTGTCCAAGCTCAGAGAAGTTTTTAATAAGATGTTTCTTAGCTTCCATCTCGTTTTTCATTTCTAGAAAAATTATTGCGATCAAAGATCTTAAATCGATTGGAAGATCCTGTAGCTCTGGATTATAGAAAATAAAACAAAAAGCTTCTGCGGCTTTTAATGTGTCCATAAAATTAGAATCTACATTTTCTCTAGGACAAGTTAAAAGGTTTTTATCAGGATCAACAAATAAGGAATTAAATATTTGATCTCCTTCGGGTTGGTCGTCTACAAATTGTACCATCCATCCAGTTCCCATAGGACCAGTAACTGGATTATCATCAATATTAGCATATAGTGGGTCGATATTTCGATTTTCCAAAGATCCCCAAACTATATTTCCTGCACTGTATTTAAGATTTTGTGCACTTTTTTCTCTTGAGCTAATTCCCATTCCCATTGAATTAGCTGAATGTCCTCGGTCTTGTATAAATTCTATGGATCCAGGTATTAACTTGTGTGTTTTTTTATTTCTAAGGCTCTGTATTTTAATGACAAATGATTTACCATCTGGAGCTTTAGATGTTTCTATTATTTCACCTTTAACTTTCTTATCAATTCCGTGAACTTTTCCTTTAACTATATCTCCCACTTGAAAAGCAGAATCTTTAACTAATAAACTAGGATCTGCATCTCTTCCAACAGCCATAGATAGATCACTATATGCTTTATAGTTAACCTTGAAAACACCATTGGAGCTATTAAAGCTATCACCGGTTAAGGTTTGTGAAAAATACTCGTTTAAAGATTTAATTTTTGTCATTTTTGTTTTTTATAAACTTCAATTAGATCCCTAATTTTAGATGCTAACTCGTAGTTCTCATCTGTTATAGCTTTATCTAATTGTCTCTGTAGATCAGATGTTTCCGGTTTTTCTGATTCAATATCGCCCTCCTCTAAAACTTCTTCTCTAGAAACAACAACCATCGGAGAAAAATAAACCTCTAGCATTGATTCTATAATAGGTATAAATGTACTTTCCCCGTCTAAAATCTCTTTACCATTTTCGTCTGTCTCTGGGATTTCCATTTCCCATTCTCCGTTTACCCAGATAACATTCCAAGGTCCGTAAACATATTGTGCAAGGTCATTTTCGACCGCATGGTTTATAACATTGTTAACCTCGTCTCTAATATGATCCTCGTTTAGTTTTACTTTTTTGTCCAGCTTCTTAATACCTGGAATTTGTATATTCTCTGTTCCTATTGTTCTCCCCACTAGCTTATAAAATTTAAGCATCAAAGACCAATCGATAGTATCTAGGACTCTGTTGATTAATATTTTATTCTTATTTGATATAGTCATTCCTTTTAGTTTTTTTGAATTCCTAACGTAGGTATTCATGTTTATAATTCCAGTAATGGTATTCATTATATATATCCCGTTAGACTATCCATCTTAGACCCTGATGAACCCTATTCCCCCGAAGTATGATTTACCACAAATAAAATCTATTTTTTCTCCTTCTAATTCGTTCCATAATAAATCTACTCTGCAATTACAATTCCTATGATGCTCACTGTCTATTGTATCGTGAAATCCTATCCATCCACCTTCTTTAACAAATTCTTTATACATTAAGAAATCTTTTTTTACTCCTTCGTAAGTGTGATCACCATCTATAAACAAGAAATCTAGTTTTTTATCTCCTATTATTTCGGATACTTTTTTCTTGATGTTTTCATCATGCGAACTTCCATGAATCATAGTTACATTGGATCCTAAACTCCTTAGATAATTATCTCTTTTGTTAACTTCGTAATTATCCTTTCCGAATTGGCCATGAGGAAGATCTACTGAAATTCTAATGCCATCCCTTGATAATTTACTCCATATTGCAAATGTACCACCCTGATCCGTTCCGATTTCCATGAAATTCTCAACGTCTAAGGATTTAAAAAATTCTGCAGCGTCTCTAATCTCCGAGTAATTCTGAACCATTCCTAGCATTAAAGATTCGTGTAAAATAGAATCTATTGATTTTTCGGAATGTCCTAGTTTAAAATATTTTTCTATCTCAGAAATTACGTATTCACCTGAGATAGATTTAGTACATTCGAATTGTCTATTCGTTCCTTTTTGATCTGGACACCAATTCCAATCTCCTGCATCCAATCTATATCTATTAAAGCAGCTTGTACATCCCTTAGAATTAAATATTCTTACCACCTTATCGTCAATCGGTTCTGTTATCGGATTACTAAATCCTGATATAATTACAGTTGGTGTACCAATAGCCCAAGAAAGCCAGCTTAATCCAGATCCAATACCCACAAACATATGTGAATGTTTAAGTAGATTCATTGCAGCAGCTAAAGTTTTTTCTCCCTCTACTCTTATAACACCCTTGGGATAATAATTACCCATATAACCATCTTCCTCTAGACTTAACATAACCACTTTGTATCCTTTAGAAATAAACCAATCAGTAACCTCCTGCCATCCAGTAGGATTATTCCAATACTTAGCTTGAGCTGTAGAGTGCATACCTATACAAACGTAAGGCTCTTGTATTTTTCTTCCTAATTCTGGTATTACTAATCTAGGCCTTACCTCTGAATGTTCTAGCCCTAAAATATCCGTTGTAGTTGCCTGTAAAGGAATATTTTTAAAGTCCCTAGGGTTTTTATATCTATCGAATGTTTCGTTGTCGTAAAACCATCCTATTTCATAACTAACATAGATATTATTTACCACTTTACCAGGATCAACAAAGTTTAATTCTGGATAGTTATTTTCGAATAAAGAATTCTTAAATGTTGAAACGTATACTTTGCATTCGTGTTTTTTTGCAAACTCCTCTATGTGTGGAAACCAAGCTAAGGTATCACCAAGAGAAGAAGACCCTAAAGATATAAGAGCATTCTTTCCTTTTAAATCAAATTGATGCTCATAAACTTTATTAGAATTTATTTCAGTTGCTCTAATAAGCCAGTTTTTAAAATACTTAATAGAACATCTTGACCATGTGTTGTTTCCTACGTTTGTGCTGTATTCTAATTTATCAGTGTCTCCGTCAATAAATTCAACAAAGAATTCTTGCCCTTCAGCTCCTTTTATTTCTATGAAAGGACCATCTACAAAGTGAAATATTATATTTGGTTCTTTAGCAGCAAAATTATTTACGATAGAAGGAATTCTTATTTCAACTGAAGCCTTTTTAGATCCCCTGTGATATTCGTAAGTCTGATCATACTCGGGAATAATAACTTTAAATCCTTTCTCTAGCATATCTTTAGAGACCCTATAGAATTTCATAGAATCTTTTGCTTTGACATTATAGGTATCAGTTGGTGTTTTTACTTCCATATTTAGCTCTTTAGATCCTCCTAGCAAGCATAAATAATTATTTCCCGATGATAGATCTTCTCCCAGGTAAATATGAGCTTGTTCGCCATTTTTTGTTAGGAACGTAGGAAAGGCAGGAGCCATAAATCCATTCAAGAAATTATTAGAAGATATTAAAGATAATTCTCTTATATCTATTTTAAAGTTTAAATCCTTAAAGCACTGGTATAGAAAATCCTCTAATATTACCACTCCATTGTATCTGAAGTAGTCTTTCTTAGATTTCGTAGATTCTACAGCATTAATAAGATCCTTGGTTCTAGTAGAAAAGAAAGCTGAATTTATAGATTCTTCAGGATTCCACTTGTAAGTAACAATATTGTTTGTCTCTAATGATTCTGAGTGATAGCTAAGAACATCATAGTCATCTATTATGTAATCATAATTTACAAAATGTGTTTTTTCATATCCATTTTGTGCTGCTATGTTTATTCCGTTCTGTATTAATCTGAGTGCTGCAAATCCATGATTAAAATCGAATGTGTAAGATAAAGAAAATTCCGAATAATTAAATTGGTATATTGGAACTGTATTAGAAAGCTCTCCATATTCTTCACTCCCAACCACAGGATTATCTAATTCACATACAAAATAATCTACTAAATTTAGAACATTATCAGGTACTGAAATATGCGAAGACAATATAACAAAATACCCTTGTCTTTTTAAGCTTATTACACACCTAGTTAGTGTGTCAATTTTATCTTTGCTATTTGCATGGGATAAAACAACAGCAGCTTCCTTTTTGGTTGCTTTTGGTATTTTAAAATCCGAAATCTTTAATAAAGTCTCATATCCTTTTTTACCGATATTTTCCCAATTAAAATTATTAATGATATAATTTTTCTCCAGCAGAGCACATTCTTTTCTTTTTATGTAATTGAAATAGCAATCTTTTATCACTTTAATTAAATCTGAAAAATCCGGTTCAGCATATAATCCTGGTGTGTCCCCTGCAAATCCTAATTTTGCACCTATACTTGCAGGAAGTTCTTCTTTGATCTTAACTGGATTTCCTTTACAGTATGCAAATTCCAACTGAGCTCCCCAGTCGGAATATATTACAGGAGTACCAGCAGACATTGCTTCAATCAGAGGAATATTCCATCCCTCACTTCTAGCACAAGTAATTAGAACATTTCCTTTTTTTAAATATGCTACGTATTCTTCCCTACTTACAAAATGTTTAACCTTTATTCTTGGATCATTATATCCGTAATGAAGTAGTCTTTGCTCTGTGGTATTCATACCATCAATAGCATAAGGATTGTCTGCACTTAAAATAAGATCTACCGGTTCATTGTTAGGAAATGCTTTTATGAATGAATCTATTACCTCTGGAACTGATTTCCTGTAATCCCACCTTCCGAAAAATAAAAACTTAAATCTTCCGTCTTTATATTCATCTTTTACACTACTAGGAATATCAACATCCCCGAAAAATTCATTACTTACTCCTTCGTTAACTATAAAAACTTTTTGCTTTGGATATCCTTGATTTACAATTACATCCTTGTGCCATTGAGTAGCAACCCATAGATAGTCGAATTTTAGTAGCTGGTTAAAGAAATTTGAAGGTATCTCTGTACTTTCCCATACAGTATATGCAATCTTAATCTTAGAATCATATTCTTGATAAAAATAATGATGATCCATATCCATAAGAACAATGTCAACATCGGGTGTAAAATCTCTGTTAGCATTAGCCCAATGAAATTGTGGAAAAGAATATGATATAGGAAAGTCCTGATAATTACCTTCCTGTGTTGATAGAGTTATTTTATCTAGGATCTTAAAATCTATATCGTTAAGATATGTCGGATCGCTATCCCAGGTGTAATTTCTAACTCTTAATTCTACGTGTTTGGAAAGATTTCTAAAGAACTCTCTTGCGTGAGCAGAATATCCGCTATGTCCAAGATAACAAGTGTGTGCCCTTACTTTTAGCATAATACAATAATTTAATATCTATTATAGCCTAAAATCCAATAAAGTTTTCGGTAATTAGAAATATCTACTAAAAGTATCCTGAGTACTCTATAAGTATAATTTCTTAAATTATTTGATTTTTTATATCTATGAAAAAACAGCTGTAGCAAATTCTTGTGAATCACTATATTTTATTCCGTCTAGAGTTGATGTTTCCACACACATCCCATAGATTTGATTGTCTAATTCAATAGTTAAATTTATAGGATCCAATGCCTCGTATCCATTTTCATAATAGAGATTAGTGAAGAATCTATCCACACCAGACCAATTTAATCCATTTTCAATTTTTGTTACTTCTAGTATCATTTTAATATTCCCATATTTTTAAGTATTCTTGAGTTACACTATCAGCGGAACTAGCTAACTGCCCATATATAAATATGTACACATTATTTTGCCAATTTATAGCGACATTACCTTGTCCTGTGCTTCTCATTTCAGCAAAAATTGAAGTTGACGGAGTTGCTAATTCTGTTCCTAGTTCTATTCCACTTCCTCCACCTGAAGCATTTTTTATATAAAGATGCCTACCCCCCATATCTATATATAACCGTGTGGAAGCTATTCCCCTGATAGCTAGTTGGGTAGCTCCTGATATTCCTGAAACTGATGGATCATTAGGACTTGAATAAAGAGTCCATATGAAAGTACCAGCTGACCCGGTTTTTCCGAATAGGGCATTTATTATTAAAAGATCCCCTGCGGTATAAGTTCCGCCAGGAATAAGTATCTTCTGTAAAAGTGTAGCGGTAGTGGTTCCGGTTAATGTTACTGTTGTTACGTTATAAAACGTATTTAGTCCGACGCCTGTTATCTTTGGATTCATACTTCTATACTCATATTTATTAATTGCATTGTATCTGACCCTGAAGACCTAAGTCCAGTCATGAAGAAAACACCACCCCCTACTAACCAATTAGTAAATGTAAAAGTCGCAACAGATGATAATAAATCCCCTATATCGTTATATGTAGAAAAAGTTGAATTAAGTCCTTTTGCTTGAGTTGCACTAGTAAAAACGAATCTTCTAAACACATTAGGAGCTCGATCTGCTGCGGCAGAAGTATATGTTCCTAATTGAAGAGCTCCTGAAAGAGAAGCAGTAGTATTAAAATAGAGTTTTACCACAAATACACCAGTCCCTGCAGATTTTGCACACGAATTTCTTACACAAATTATAGCTCCAGTAGATAGAAAATCAGGGGGTAAAGTAACTGATCCTAAAATTGTTTCAGTTACACAAGCAAAAGAAGACCCAACTTGAGCATTAGCTGTTATTCTTAAATTTTGTCCATTAGCTTTTCTTATCATGATCCTTGAATAAAATCTGTTATTATATGTGGACAATATACTGTATCTAGAGCACTACCACATTGAGACGTTACTATTATATATTGGTCAATTTCCCAACTAATTGTTGTGATATTTTCCCAAGCAATTGTAGGCCCTGAAAAATCCCACGCGTTAGTAGTTGCTGCTGTAGGAACATATGTAGAATTAGGCAAATTATTTATACTTAATCTTCTCATTATTGGAATTAAAGCATCAGAAGCAGCAGTACTCGTATAAGTTGCTACTAATGTTTGTGATGTATTAACAGTAGCACCTATTCTTATTCTTAATGTTACTGTCGCATTAGTTCCTACTTTTGTTAATCTTGTATCAATTCCTAAAAGATCATATTGTTTTAAACTTCCCCCCGGAATAAGAAGTGAATTAACTACTACTTCTGAAGTGCTTGAACCATATGCCGTAGTAGATCCTACGGTTCTAGGTGGATTATATTCTATTCCTTTTATTTTTGAAATCATTTTATCTCTTTAAATTTCTACCCAATCATTTGAAGGATTAAAATAAATAATATCATTTGCAGCACTTATTTGATATCCACATATTCTAACAATATCACCAGCTCCCGAAGGTGCAGTTGCAGTAAATTGCCCTGAAGATGTAGACAGGTAAAGTATTTGACCGTCGGTAAATGTATAATTAGTATTTCTTGCATATCCTCTAACAAGCATACCGTCAGAAACTGTGGTTCCTAATGCTATTGCTAGCATACCTGTTGCATCAGCAGCAGCATCAGCGTCAGCTGGCGTCCATGCAAGGGATGTATTTAGGTAATAAACCCTTCCTGTTGAAAGACCCGTACCCGTACCAAATAGAACAATATCGCCATAACCGCCTGCACTTGCTAACCATGTGTTTGGATTATGAACAGTTTGGAATGATCCCCTAACGTCTAACTTTTGAGTTGGCCCAGATACACCGACACCAACTTTATCAGCTGAAGCATCTGTCGAGAATAAATTAGCGTCTGTATCGCCCTGTACTCTAAAGTCTGAATTTGGATCTAAAGTGGAGTTAAAAATTATGCTACCTTGGCTAGTTAATATAGCAGTATTACTTGTTGTAGCCCCAGTAACACTTATTACAAGGCCATAGCTATCTCGTGCTGGCCCAGTTACTGAAATGGCTTCTCCGTATTTAAAAGTGTATGTTGTATTACCATCGCCAGTTACACTTATGAATGATCCGTATTGAGTTTCCGTTCCTGTTGCTCCTGTATTTCCTGCTACGTTTCTTACATATACTCCATAATTAGCTGATCCGGTTATTCCAGAGACTTCGAAGTATCCCCCGTAATTAGATGTAGCAGCTGATGACACACCAGTAAGTATACCGTAGTTATTTTTAGCCTGTCTAGCTACTTGTGTATATAAACCGTATTTTTCACCGTCGTTTGTTGGAATATCTCCATTGACTATGAATAATCCTCCATATTCAATAGTTTTAGCAGTCACTGGGTTAGATCCATTTACTACATATACCCCTGCATTATTACCTAATTCAGGTGATACATCAATATTTACACCTATATTTTGTTGTGTACCTCCAGTAACATTAATATCGATACCAGTTCTACTTGTTGTTCCTTTTGCATTGCCTTGATTAATTATGCTAATAGAAGAATAAGGATCTGTAGGAACAACTGAAGATATCTCTAAAGAAGCCGGGCCTACACCAACTGCATCATCAATACGTTGAGTTCCTATTAGAGATAAAAATTGAGTTGTTGTGTCAAATGTTAGATTAGCCTCTGCAACTATTCCACCTGCACCATCTGATGTGAGTACTTCATTATCTGATCCTGGTACCGTAGGTGAAGCTCCACTTGTTCCTGAAGATCCGCTAGAACCACTTGTTCCTGAAGTTCCTGCTGCTCCAGAAGAACCACTTGTTCCTGAAGTTCCTGATGAACCACTAGAACCGCTAGATCCACTTGTTCCTGAAGTTCCTGATGAACCGCTAGTTCCTCTAGTTCCTGATGATCCACTAGAACCACTTGTTCCTGAAGTTCCTGCTGCTCCAGAAGAACCACT